>Ga0209483_1000079_pt1 | contig 95335 bp, 83 predicted proteins | sample NGEPerA_FD_184508 | JGI IMG/M metagenome (GOLD analysis project Ga0209483, IMG submission 184508) | Arctic peat soil microbial communities from the Barrow Environmental Observatory site, Barrow, Alaska, USA - NGEE PermafrostL2-A... | ecosystem: Environmental > Terrestrial > Soil > Wetlands >... | reverse complement strand
ACGAAAGACCATCGCCCAAAGACGCTTGCTTCACCAAAACATCGCCGCTTAGTATCAACCAACCAGATGAGGTCAACGCTCCGCTAAATCACGCCCACTGCTGTCCCAAATGTTTTGACGACGGACAGTTCAAGAATTCTCCCCCGACCTATCGTCTCGTGCTGCCAGTCGAGGGCATCCAGTTTGGCTAGGGCGAGATCGCGCAACCTGGGCTTATAGCCCTCCCAAACCGCCGCGAGACCTTCGTTGAGATTGGTGAATTCGTGCCCGCTATAGACCGACACGAGTTTCTGAAAACGCTCAAAAGTCTTTCGGAATGTCGAAGGATCGAGAGGCAAGGTGTTATCCCTTCTATCGACGCGGCCTCGCTCTCAAGCCGTCATTTCCGACTTCGTTCGGAACAGCGAATGAAGAGCAGATAACCCATTTTGCATTGCCGGTGGCAGCTAAACCAACCCGTATGTCTTGCGTCGCGATCATCGAGGGCGAATTGGAAACTATCAGGTATGAGCCATTTGGACGCCCTGAGCGTCCTAAATTAAGCACCCAGGGGTTTTACTACCCTATGGTCAGTTCCAGCGTGGGACTTCCCTAGAGGTGGAGGGGGCCGATGAAGCTAGGGGCTGCGCGCGGCAACAAGGCTCACGCCTCGACGGATGGGCTCTCGGGTCAACGGTGCGAGAAAAATGGATTTGTCGAATGCGCCCTGCTTGACGCAAAAACGAAGCCGGTGGCTGAATTCGAAGGAATTAGTGCAAAAATTTCGAAACTGGTTCGGGACTAGTTCGGGACTTTTGGTGGCAAAAATCTTTTTTCTCTTCTTTTTTTATCCCCAAGTATTTTCAGCGATTCCAGGAAACCTATTATAATCAGTTAGTTGATGGTGGAGCCAAGCGGGATCGAACCGCTGACCTCCTGCATGCCATGCAGGCGCTCTCCCAGCTGAGCTATGGCCCCATACATCCCGGCGTGGGGACCGGGACAAAAATACTAACGCTCGTCCTTGGCGATGTCCGGATCGATGATGCCGGCCACGTTGTCTTCGTTGTCTTCGACCTCTTCGAGAAGACCAGAATCTTCTTCTTCGTCCTCGTCTTCAATATCTTCGATGGCTTCGATCTCGTCAGCGGCGTCGGGATCGACGACGGACATGCCGGCGCCTTCGGCCTCTTCTTCGGGACTGGCGGCCTCTTCTTCTTCCTCGTCGTCATCGGAAGCGATCACGAGCGGAGCTTCGGCCTCAACCTCGGCCTCTTCGACTTCGGCGTCCTCCGTCTCTTCGACCTCTTCCTCATCGTCCTCGTCGCGCTCGACAGCGGCGACGGGTGCCACGGGTTCCGGCTGGCGCGGACGGCGCTGCTTGTAAAGCGACTCGGGCTCGAAGGTGAACTGACACTTCGGGCACTCGATGGGCCGTTTTTGAAGGTCGTAAAAATGCGCGGCGCACGAAGGGCACACACGCTTAATTCCTAGATCCGCCTTGACCAAAGTCATGCTTCCCGCGTTCAGTCCGATTTCGAAGGTCGGGTCGTTTGCCACTTCTCAGGCCCCCTGTCAAAGGCCGTGTAAAGCCCAGATTGAAGGCGATGAGCGTCACCCAAACCCCGCGTCCGCTGGCAGCGCGCCGTTCCGGCGCTTTGCGTGGAACTGCGACAGTTCCGGGCGACAAATCGATCTCGCATCGGGCACTGATCCTTGGGGCACTGACGGTTGGCGAAACGGCGATTTCCGGTCTTCTCGAGGCCGAGGATGTCCTCAACACCGCCAAGGTCATGCGCCAGTTCGGCGCGCAGGTAACGCGTGACGGCGATGGATTGTGGCGCGTCTGGGGCACGGGTGTCGGCGGCTGGGGCGAGCCGGACGATATTCTGGATTTCGGAAATTCCGGCACGGGATCGCGGCTGGTGATGGGCGCGATGGCGACCACGGCAATTACAGCGATATTCACCGGCGACGAATCCTTGCGCAACCGGCCGATGAAACGCGTGCTCGAACCGCTGGAATTGTTCGGCGCCGAATGGAACGCGCGCGACGGTGGGCTGATGCCGCTGACCTTGCGCGGGACCGATATGCCGATCTGCATTGACTATAACGTGACGGTCGCATCGGCGCAGGTGAAGTCGGCCCTTTTGCTGGCGGCGCTCAATGCGGCGGGCCGCTCGCGCATCGTACAATCCGCACTCACTCGCGATCACACCGAGAAGATGTTGAAGGCGTTCGGCGCGGACATTTCCGTCGAACCGCTGGCGCATGGCGAAGCCATTTATGTGTTGGGCGAAGCGGAGCTGAAACCCTGCGCCGTTGACGTACCGCGCGATCCATCATCCGCCGCGTTCCCGCTGGTGGCGGCACTGATCGTGCCCGGTTCGGAGATTTCTATTCCCGGCGTGCTGCTGAACGAACGGCGCATCGGACTCATCGAGACGCTGAAGGAAATGGGCGCGGACATTTCCATTGCGAACGCGCGCGAAAGCGGCGGCGAGAAGATCGGTGATCTGATTGTGAAGCATTCCGCATTGAAAGGCGTCGAGGTTCCGCCGGAGCGCGCACCCTCCATGATCGACGAATATCCCATTCTCGCTATCGCGGCGTCGTTCGCGGAAGGCCGCACCGTAATGCGCGGACTGGAAGAATTGCGCGTCAAGGAAAGCGACCGGCTGGCCGCCATCGTCGCGGGGCTCAAAGCCAATGGCGTGAACGTGGAAGAAACCGAAATCGGCATGATCGTGGAAGGCGGCGATGTCCCCGGTGGCGGACGTGTGACCACGCATATGGATCATCGTATCGCTATGTCGTTTCTGGTCATGGGACTGGCGGCGAAGAATTCCGTGAGGGTTGACGACGTCTCGATGATCGCAACCAGCTTCCCCGCTTTCGAAAAACTGATGCGCGACCTGAGCGCCGATTTTCAAAAGGTAAATTTGTGAGCGTCGTCATCGCCGTTGACGGCACTGCCGCATCCGGCAAGGGAACGCTGGCAAAAAAACTTGCGGCGCATTTCGGCTTCGCGCATCTGGATTCGGGATCGCTCTATCGGCTCGTCGCGCTGGGCGTGATGGAAGCCGGCGGCAATCCGAACAGCGAAGCCGATGCGCTCAAAGCCGCGCGCGCGATCGATCCGGCGAAAGCGAACGATCCGCGCATTCGCTCGGCCGAAATCGGAAAAGCGGCATCGCTGGTATCGGTGTTTCCGCCGGTGCGTGCTGCCCTGCTCGACTATCAGCGCAATTTCGCCACGAACCCTCCGCGCGGCGCGCCCGGCGCGGTGATCGACGGCCGCGACATCGGGACCGTCGTCTGCCCGGATGCCCCGGCCAAACTGTTTGTCGATGCGGCGCCGGAAGTGCGCGCCCACCGCCGCTGGCTGGAACTGAAAGCGGCCGGAGCAACGCCGGACGAGCCCACAATCTTGAGGGAAATCAAGGAGCGCGACGCCCGCGACAGCACGCGCGCTATCTCCCCCCAGAAGCCCGCGGCCAATGCCGACTTGCTCGACACCACCGACAAAGGTATAGACACCGCGTTCGCGGCTGCCCTCGCCTTGGTTGAACCGAAGATCGAGGCGCTCAAGGCCCGCCCCAGGGGTTGAAGGAGACCCGGCGGCGCCACAATCGAGCTGGCCTGCGAAGTATCTCGAACCATCCCAACCGCCTTGCGGAGTCGCATCCGCATGGAAGTCCGCCGCGCCGAAGCACGAATGTGCGGAGGCGGGCCGGCACAAACGCTTTTTGCAAAGGACTTTAATGGCCCGCTCTGCTGTAGCCGAATCCATCGCCACCCCGAGCCGCGACGACTTCGCGGCCATGCTCGAAGCCAGCTTCGAGACCCAATCACCGCAGGAAGGCAACGTCATCCGCGGCACGATCGTCGCCATCGAGAATGACTATGCGCTTGTCGATGTCGGCCTGAAGACCGAAGGCCGCGTGGCCCTCAAAGAATTTTCCATGCCCGGCATGCCGGTCACCGTGAATGTCGGCGACACCGTCGAAGTCTATCTGGAGCGCGTCGAAAACGCGCTGGGCGATGCCGTTCTGTCGCGCGACAAGGCCCGCCGCGAGGAAAGCTGGATCAAGCTGGAACGCGCCTTCAATGAACAGACGCGCGTAACCGGCGTGATCTTCGGCCGCGTAAAGGGCGGCTTCACCGTCGATCTCGACGGCGCCGTGGCGTTTCTTCCCGGCTCCCAAGTTGACGTTCGTCCGATGCGCGACATCGGACCGATCATGAACCAGCCGCAGCCGTTCCAGATCCTGAAAATGGATCGCCGCCGCGGCAACATCGTCGTCTCGCGCCGCGCCGTTCTGGAAGAGCGCCGCGCCGAGGAGCGTACATCGCTCGTGGCCAGCCTTGCGGAAAAACAGATCGTGGACGGCGTGGTGAAAAACATCACCGATTACGGCGCGTTCGTCGATCTCGGCGGCGTGGACGGCCTGCTGCACGTCACCGACATTGCGTGGCGCCGCGTCAGCCATCCGACGGAAGTGCTCAGCGTCGGCCAGACAGTTCAGGTGCAGATCATCAAGATCAATCCGGAAACACAGCGCATCAGCCTCGGGATGAAGCAGCTGCAGACCGATCCGTGGGAAGGCGTTGCCGTCAAATATCCGGTCGGCGCGAAATTCACGGGCAAAGTCACCAACGTCACCGACTACGGCGCCTTCGTGGAGCTGGAGCCGGGTGTCGAGGGCCTCGTTCACGTCAGCGAAATGAGCTGGGTGAAGAAGAACGTCGCGCCCGGCAAGATCGTGACACCGGGAACCGACGTCGAAGTGCAGGTGCTGGAAGTCGATTCCAACAAGCGCCGCATTTCGCTCGGCCTGAAGCAGACGCAGGACAATCCGTGGGATTCGTTCTCCACGAACCATCCCGTCGGCAGCACGATCGAAGGCGAAGTCAAATCGATCACCGAGTTCGGTCTGTTCATCGGTCTCGACAGCGAGATCGACGGCATGGTGCACCTCTCCGACCTTTCCTGGAGCCAGAGCGGCGACGAAGCCGTGAAGGCCTATGAGAAGGGCCAGATGGTCAAGGCCAAGGTGCTCGATGTGGACGCCGAAAAGGAACGCGTCAGCCTCGGCATCAAGCAACTCTCCGAAGATCCAATGGAGAAGGCTGGCGCCGGCGGCGGCGCGCTGAAGAAAGGCTCCGTCGTCACCGTCACGGTCACCGAAGTGAACGATGGCGGCATCGAAGTAGCGCTCGCCGACGGCGTGAAGGCGTTCATTCGCCGCGCGGACCTGTCGCGCGATCGCGCCGATCAACGGCCGGAGCGCTTCCAGGTCGGAAACAAGCTGGATGCGCTCGTCACCACGATCGACAAGGCAAGCCGCAAGATCTCGCTCTCCATCAAGGCGCGCGAAATCTCCGAAGAGAAGGAAGCCGTGGCCCAGTATGGCTCCTCCAACTCCGGCGCGTCCCTTGGCGACATTCTCGGCGCCGCGATGAAAAAGGCGACCAAGAAAGGCAGCGCGAAGAAGAAAGAGGATGAAGACGAGGCAGAGTAACGCTCCGTACATCTTCCCAACGAAAGAGAAAGGCGCACGGCAAAACCGGGCGTCTTTTTCATTTCAAGCCTGTTTTGGCCGGCCAATTGCTCAACAATAGGGCACGAATTAATGCGGCATTATGATCGCGACCCTTACAACGGCTCATCAAATGCGAGGCGGTCCGTCCGCCCAGATGTGACCGGAGCTCATGTCCCTGAATTCCTCCAACGCCGGTTCGAAGCGCGGCCGTTCGGTTTCGCCAGGTATGCTGCTGGCGACCATGCTGTTTGTCTTTGCATCGGCCGCCGGCATCGTCTTGGTCGCCCGTTACACCGGCCAGGTTGACGGCATCTGGATTTCGAATGCCGTTTTGCTGGCAGTGCTGATGAAACACGGGCGGCAAAGCTGGCCGGCGATTATCGCAGTCGGTTTCGTTGCAAACGTTGCGGCGGACGTGCTGACCTATCACACCTCCCTTGCCGTTCTCTTTGCACTTTTAAATCTCGTGGAGATTCTGGCGGTCGCCTTGCCGCTGCGCCTGCTGAAACTGGATCGCGAATTTACGCGGCCGCATGCATTGCTGGTTTTTTATGCGCTGGCCGTGGGCCCGGCGACAATTCTCGCGGCAAGTTTGGGTGCCTCATACTTCCATATGACGAGCGGCACACCGTTCTTGTCCACGATCAGAGACTGGTATAGCGCCGATGCGCTTGGCCTCGTCATCGTCGTGCCGCCATTGATGACGGTACGCCTTGGGGCCCTCAAGGCCATGTTCGGCCGGGATCAGATCGTTTCGACATTGCTGCTGATCGGCGTTGTCGTGATAACGATTTTGCTGAACTACTTTGCCAAGAACTATCCAATCGCCTTCCTCTTCTTCCCGGCTGTCGTTCTCCTCACCTTCCAGCGTGGGTTTGCCGGTGGATCAATCGGTCTCCTGCTGACCGCCATCTATCTGATCGTTCCTGCTTTGGTAGGGCAATCCAGCGGGTCCTTGGGATCGCATTCCGTTCGCGAGCAGGTCATGGTCGTCCAGATATTTATCGCCGTGATGGGGTTCTCTGTCGTGCTGGTCGGCGCGGCGCTGGAAGAACGGCGCAAGCTCGAGCAAGGGCTGGCCGCCGCCATCGCGCGCGCGGAAAATTCCCGCGAGGAAGCCATCGTCGCCAAGGACGCGGCCGAGAAAGCCAACCGCTCCAAGTCCATGTTCCTGGCGACCATGAGTCATGAACTGCGCACGCCGCTTAATGCGGTTATCGGCTTCGCCGAATTGATGCATACCGAGCTTTTCGGTCCTCTGGGCGACAAGCGCTATCGCGAATATTCCGACGTCATTCAGAATGCCGGCCGCCACCTCCTCGATCTCATTAACGACATCCTCGATATGTCGAAAATCGAAGCCGGCAAGCAGGAGCTGGACTGCGAAGAAATCAGCGTGGACGATATTGTGCACGACTGCCTGGACCTGATGAGCGAGCGCGCTGCGCATGGCGGCGTGAAGCTTCTGACCGACATGCCGTCCGCGCCGTCCGCCTTGTTCGCCGACCGCCGCGCGATGAAACAGATTTTGTTGAACATCCTGTCGAACGCCATCAAGTTCACGCCCAACGACGGAGAAGTCACCACGCGAATACGCGTTGCCAATGGTTTGCTTGTTCTCTCGGTCCGCGATACGGGCGTCGGCATTCCGGCGGATCAGATTTACCGGCTCGGAAATCCCTTCGTTCAGCTTCGCAACAATGCGGGTGCGTCGGCGACCGGCACAGGTCTCGGGCTCGCGCTGGTGCGCGCGCTGACCCCAATGCATGGCGGAACGTTCAAGATCGAAAGCGTCGAAGCGCACGGCACGACCGTCACGATATCCATTCCGCTGGCGCAACGGGCCAGCCTCGCCGCTTAAATGGCGTAGCTCGCCCGATCATTCGCGTAGCACCAGACAGGCGCAGCCGGCCGGGAAAAACGGCGCAGCCGTTCCGATCGAATTCGCATTTTCTTGAACAAAACAGGGACACTTGATAGGCGTCCCGATCATCCCCACATTGTATGCAGAGGCGGCGCCTTCGGGGCCGCGCAAGAAACCACCGGTAACTGCGAAAGCGGGCCGGCAAGGCCGCTCAAGGAGGGCTTTGGAAATGACGCGAAACATGGCTTTCAACAGCCCGTTTTTGCTGGGTTTTGAGCATCTGGAACGATTGCTCGAACGGACTGCGAAGACAGCGGGCGATGGTTACCCACCCTATAATATCGAAGATTCCGGCGATGACCGCCTCAGGATTACGTTGGCCGTCGCGGGCTTTGCGAGCGACGAACTGGCGGTAACGGTCGAGGATAAGCAACTCGTCATCCGCGGTAAGCAAACCGAATCCGGTGATCGAACGTTCTTACACAGAGGCATTGCGGCGCGACAATTCCAGCGCGCCTTCGTCCTCGCGGAAGGAATCGAAGTTACTGGCGCCGAGTTGGAGAACGGATTGTTGTCTATCAAATTGTCGCGGCCCCGCGCGGAGCCGCTCACGCGCACAATCGAGATACGGACAAAACCAAACGGCAAAGCGAACCCGTGAGGGGATTGCGAAAGGAAGGCCTGCAATGACCAACAGACATCAATTTTTCGAAGGCGAAGGCGCCCAAAATGGTTTTGACCATCCGGTGCGCCTCGCCTACATCAAACCCACCGGCATCGCCGAAGCCCGCAGGCTCGGCATCATGCCCGAAGGCATCAAAGTGCCGGACGATCTGAAGCTGTATGTGCTTCACGCCGTCGACGGCTCGGTGCTCGGCTATACCGACTCATGGGCGACGGCGTATGGCGCAGCGGTGCAGAACGAACTCACGCCGGTGAGTCTGCACTGAGGCGCAAACATGATTCTCGAATGCAGAAAGGGCCGGGAAATCTCCCGGCCCTTTTGCTTATTCGAGAGATTCGGAACCGTCAGGCGGCCTGCGACGTAGGGCCGTTCGTCTTTTCGGTGAGCAGCGCAAAGAGCACTTCGGCTTTTGTCGTCGCGCGCAGCTTTTCACAGGTCGTCTGGTTGCGCAGCAGCCGCGAGACACGCGCCAGGGCTTTCAGATGATCCGCGCCCGCGCCTTCTGGCGCCAGTAACAGGAACACCAGATCGACCGGCTGGTTATCCACCGCGTCATAAGCGATCGGCGTTTCCATGCGGGCGAATAGCCCGACGATCTTGTTCAGGCCGGCAAGCCTGCCATGCGGGATGGCGATGCCCTGGCCCATGCCCGTCGAGCCGAGGCGTTCGCGCTCGATCAGCGTCTCGAAAATCCGCCGCTCCGGCAAACCAGTCAGCAACGCGGCGCGTTCTGCCAGTTCCTGCACAAGCTGCTTCTTGCCCTGGGCCTTCAGCGCGGGAAGCACGGCCTCAGGTGTGAGCAGGTCTATGATTTCCATGGAATCCTTCTGAAACGGGAATCAGACCGTCTCGTCTGTCGACGACTTGGCCCGCTGATGATGGTTTTTCAAGCGTCGCTTGTAACGGCGAAGCTTCTTCTCCAGATGAATCAACGCCGCATCGAAAGCCGCTGGGGCTTCCTTTCCGGCGCCTTCCGCCTTCAACACGACGCCCGAATCGAGATGCGCCGAACAATCGGCGCGAAACCCGGAGCCTTCGTGGGAGAAGACGACATGCGCATCCGCACCACCGTCAAAATGCTTTGCAAGGATCGACTCCAACTGCAGACGCACTTTCTGCGGTAGTGCTTCGCCGATTTCGATTTGCTTGCCTGACACCCGTACTATCATGGCCTGTCAACGCTTAGCTGCGGCTTCCGGTTTCGCTTAATTTTGCGCTCCGAAAGCACCCCGTCGAAAAAGGCGGCGGACCTTTAGGCCCGGCCTCCTTCAATGTCAACGCCGGAGTTCAGCGCCCTGCGGCAGCACCGAAATCCGCATGTTTCATTCTACGCCGTTCCACGGAAGATGGAATGCGCATCGCCTCGCGATATTTTGCGACAGTTCGCCGAGCGATATTGACTCCGTCCGCGATTAGGAGTGCGACGATGCGATCGTCGGACAGAGTTTCCTTGGATTCCTTCTCAATCATCTCGCGAATCCGGTCCCTTACCGCTTCGGCGGAATGGGATTCGGCGCCGTTAACCGAAGATTGAATCGAGGCGGTAAAGAAATATTTCAGTTCAAACAGACCGCGCGGCGTGGAAATATATTTGTTCGAAGTGACGCGGCTGACGGTCGATTCGTGCATCGTGATCGCGTCGGCGACGGTGCGCAGATTGAGCGGCCGCAGGTGGCGTACGCCATAGGTCAGAAAGCCATCCTGCTGGCGGACGATCTCCCCTGCCACTTTCAGAATCGTGCGCGCGCGCTGGTCCAAACTCTTCACCAGCCAGTTCGCGTTGTTCAGGCAATCGGTAATATAGGTTTTGGAATCCTTGTCGCGCGCGCTGGACGAAATCTTCGTGTAGTAACGCGAATTGACGAGCAGGCGCGGCAGCGTGTCGGAATTGAGTTCGATGTGCCAGCCGCCGTCATTGCCCACGCGCACGAACACATCCGGCACCACGGGCTGAACCGGCTCGGAGCCGAAGGCCAGGCCCGGCTTGGGCGTCAGCGTGCGGATTTCCGCAATCATGTCGGTGATGTCTTCGGCGTCGCAGCCGCACAGCGTGCAAAGGCCCGCAATATCGCGCTTGGCGACAAGTTCGAGATTCGCAAGGAACGCCTGCATCACAGGATCGAGACGGCCCTGCTCTTTCAATTGCAGCGCCAGACATTCGGCGAGATCGCGCGCGCCAACGCCTGTCGGCTCAAAGCCTTGAATAACCGTGAGCACTGCGCAAACCGTCTCGCGCGGAACCACAAGGCGCGCCGCCATCTCGTCAAGATCGGCGCGGCAATAACCTGCTTCGTCGATGACATCAATCAATGCGGCCCCGATCAACCGCCTTTCGCCGTCAAGCGCGGCGATGGTGAGCTGCTCGGTGAGGTGATCGCGAAGCGTCGCTGCCTGCGCCAAGGTGCGCTCGATGGCGTTCGCGCCATCCTCGCCAAGGCTCTGACCGGATGAACGCATCGAGGTCCAGTCCGAAGGGTTCGGTTGTTCGGCCGCACGGTCGGACCCGAAATCCTCGGCATGCATGTCTTCGCGCGCGACGTCCATGTCGGCGGATTTTGAGAAGTCCTCGCGTGACAGCGCCGCATCCAGCGTTTCGCCTTGCGCCGGCGCCGCGCTTTCGGCCACTTGTTCCTGAATCGGCCCCTGATCGCGCTCGTCGCGTTCCAGCAGCGGGTTCTTTTCGAGTTCCTGTTCGACGTAGGTGGCAAGCTCGAGATTGGATAATTGCAGAAGCTTGATGGCCTGCTGCAATTGCGGCGTCATGACCAGCGATTGGCCCTGCCGCATCTCCATTCTTTGTGACAACGCCATACGCCCCCGCCCTGCCGCTACAGCGAGAAGCGTTCGCCGAGATACACCCGGCGTACATCACGGTCGCCAACGATATCGCTGGGCGTACCTTCCATCAGAACTTGTCCCTCGTGCATGATGTAGGCGCGGTCGATGATATCGAGCGCATCACGCACATTGTGGTCGGTGATCAGAACGCCGATGCCGCGATCCTTCAGATGGCGCACCAGATCGCGAATGTCGTTCACGGCAATCGGATCGATGCCGGCGAGCGGCTCGTCGAGAAGAATATAGGACGGGTTCGTCGCCAGGCAGCGCGCGATTTCCACGCGTCGGCGCTCGCCGCCCGAAAGCGCTATCGCCGGCGTGTCGCGAACATGCGTCACGCCGAACTCGCCCATCAGTTCCTCGACCATCGCTTCGAGACGCGCAGGGTCGGGTTCCACAATCTCGGCGGTGGCGCGAATATTCTCTTCGGTCGTCAGGCCGCGAAAGATCGAGGCCTCCTGCGGCAGATAGCCGATGCCCATGCGCGCTCTGCGATACATCGGCATAGTGGTCACATCGTGCCCATCCAGCTCGATCGTGCCGTAGTCGGCCGGGACAAGGCCCGTGATCATGTAGAAGCAGGTCGTCTTGCCGGCGCCGTTGGGACCGAGCAGGCCCACAACCTCGCCGCGGCGAAGCGAAAGACTTACCGACCGCACCACGGGACGCTTGCGAAAGCTCTTGCCGATCTTGGTGACGACCAGACCGCCCGTGCCTTCCACCACGCGCGGAATCGGCTTGTCGCCGTCGCGCTTGAATTCCTTGATATCGGGGCCGTCTTTGGTCGTCATGGCAAGAACTGTGCCTGTCTGTCTTTAAGGAAGCGTGAAGCCTATTTGCCGGGAGATTTACCAGTTGTTTGCGATTGGGACTTTGTCCCCGACTGGCCCTTCGGCGGCGGGATAAACAGAGCCTGGACTCGCCCGCCCGGCATGCCTTTCGCCGTCAGATTCGCCAGGCCGGTGTCCATGTTCATCACCACATGCGTACCGCGCATCACATCCTTTTCCTTGGTGAGCACAACCTTGCCGTCCATCGTGATTGTGTGTGCATTGAGATCATAGACGCCCGTGTCGCCGGAAGCGCTTCCGTTCGGTGAAACAAACAGCACATGGCCGGCGCCATCGATGGTGCTGGGCTTGTTGGCCACTTCGTGGATGCTGACCTTGTCGGCGCGCAATTTGAAATCCGCCTGCACAACGATGACGTTGCCGATATAGGTGCCGACTTTTGTTTGCATGTCGCCGACAAAATTGTCCGACGAGACATTGATCGGGGCGCTGGTGTCGTGCTTGCCCATATTGAGGCCACCGCTCTGCTTGGCCCCGCCGGTCGGTTCCGCCGCCATTGCGCCTGAGATCAAGACGGCGAGTGCGGCGGTTGCAAATGAAAGTGACCTGGGGATCGTCATGATTTCTTGGCCTTGGGGTAGAGCACCATGTGGACGTTGCCCATCAGAAAGATAAGCGGTTTGGTCTTTTCGGCGGCTGCGCCGGCGGGACGCGGCGGACAAACCGGCGCCGCCTTTGCGGTTTTCCCCGGAAGTGGGGCTTTGACTGCATGCGCAGCAGTGCCGGGCTTCTTCGCCAGTTTGGCGCAGGTATTACTCAGACGCTCGATGCGGAAGCGGTCGGCGAGATAGGTGCCCGAAGGACCCTGTCCCTTCACATGATGCGGTCCCACGATAACGCCCTTGTCGAGATCGATGTAGGCAAGGTCGGTATGCATCTCGGAGCCGTCATCATTGAACAGCGCGATCGCGCCGCTCAGCATGAGCTTTTTGGCATCGGCGTCGAGAAATCCATGCGGCGCCGTTGTGTTCATCCACTGACCGCTCTTCAACGTCACGTCGGCGTCGACGTTCTTCAGCGTGGCACGCCGCATGTTCTTTGGATCCTGCACCGCCGTATCCGCCGTGACGACGAACGGATTGCCGCTGCTGTCCACGCCCGTGAGTTTGGGTTTGATCATCGCCAGATCGCCCGAAACTATGCCCATCTTCTCGAAGGTCATGGCCATTTTCTGCTGCTGACGCGGCTGCAGCGAATAGGCGATCACCGCACCCAGCAAGAGGACTGCCGCCAGAAGCAATGCCCGCTTCATGATGGTGACGAAGCGCGTGTAGCGCTTCGCCTCGCTGATCGTTGTGCGCGAACGCGCGGCCCAATCCACGCGCGGACGCGGCTGGGGCGTGGTGCCGATCGGCTCGGCCATCGCGCCCGTCGCGGTGCGACGCTCGCCGGTCACTGCAGGCCCGCGCGCAAGCAATCGTGGACGGTGAGCAATCCCACCGGCTTCTTCGTCTTGCCCTTGGCCTCGACCACAAACAGACTCGTCACTTTCGGCGTCGATGTGTTCATGAAGGCGAGCGCTTCGGCGGCCAGCATATCGGGGGTGACGGTTTTCGGATTCGCCGTCATCACGTCGCGCGCCTTGCGGCCGAGCAAATCTTTCTCGATGTGACGGCGCACGTCACCGTCCGTGATGATGCCGATCAGCACGCCCTTCGCATCCACGACGCCGGCCACGCCGGCAAAGCCGATGCCGCCCGATGTCATTTTCACGATGACATCGCGCATCGCGGCGTCCTGCTTCACCAGCGGAAGCTCGCCGCCGCCATGCATGATGTCGCCGACGCGCACCAGCATGCGGCCCAGAGAGCCGCCGGGATGAAAATCGCGATATTGATCGGCGGAAAATCCGCGGCGCTCCATCAGTGCTACGGCCAGCGCGTCGCCCAGGACCAGCATCAGCGTCGTCGATGTGGTCGGCGCAAGACCCATCGGACAGGCTTCGCGCGCCTTGGGCAGAACCAGCGGCACGTCCGCTGCTTTCAGCAATGTGGATTCGGCATTGCCGGCCATTGCGATCAAGGGAATGCGGAAGCGCTTGGCATAGGTGATGAGATCGGACAGTTCCGCCGTCTCGCCGCGATAGGAGAGCATGAGCAGTGCATCGTCACGCGTGAGTGCGCCCAGATCGCCGTGGCTGGCTTCGGCGGGATGAATGAATTGCGCCGGCGTGCCGGTGGAGGAAAGCGTGGCTGCGATCTTGCGCCCGATATACCCGCTCTTGCCCATACCGCTGACGACCACGCGGCCTTTGACGCCAATCAGCAAATCGACCGCGCGGCTGAAATCGCCGTTGAGAGTATCGCCGAGCGCCTTGATCGCTTCGCTCGCGTAATCGAGAACCCTCTGAGCCGCGGCAGCGTCCGCCGCATGCTTTGACGCCGTGCCCTTTCGTGGAGCACTCGAAACGACAGACAGACGGCCAGCGGAACGCATCAAATACCTTCGTGTGAAACATCGCGCGGCGTCGCGCGCCCCCCGGGATACCGCTTTTGCCTTGCTCCGTCCTTAAAGCCGGGCCGCCCACGCGAAATTCATGCCAATACAGTCAAAATTATGAGGGCTGGGGGCCAGCCGTTCAAGCAGGCCCCTTTGTCAGCGTTAAACCACGGAAAGGAAAGAGGTTTAATGTGAGAAAATGTCCACATCCGGCCAGCCCATAAGGTCGAGCTGTGCCCGTGCGGGCAGGAACTGGAAGCAGGCCTTGGCGATCTCCGTGCGGCCTTCACGCGCCAGCATGGCGTCCAGCGCGTCCTTCAGCTTGTGGAGATAGGCAACATCGTTGGCGGCATAGGCGAGCTGTTTTTCGCTCAGCACGGGCGCGCCCCAATCGGAACTTTGCTGTTCCTTCGACAGATCAACACCCAGAAGTTCCCGGACGAGATCCTTGAGGCCGTGCTTGTCGGAATAGGTGCGCACGAGCTTGGACGCGATCTTGGTGCAGTAAACCGGCGCCGTCATCACGCCCAGATAGCGCCGGAGCACCGCCGCATCGAAGCGCGCATAGTGAAAGAGCTTTGTGACTTTGCGGTCTGTGAGCAGCTTTCTCAGATTCGGCGCGGCGTATTTACCCACTTCGAACTGGACCAGATGTGCCGTGCCGTCGCCCGACGAAAGCTGCACCAGGCAAAGCCGGTCGCGATGCGGATTGAGACCGAGCGTTTCGGAATCGATGGCGACGATCGGGCCGAGATCGAGACTGTCCGGCAGATCGCCTTTGTGAAGTTTGGTTTTCATGCCGATCTTTTACGCGATGGCTTGTCGCGCCGCCACCCAGGGAATCGCCGCTTTTGCGCGGCAAATTCCCGGCGCTTGACAGAGACCAAATCCGGTCGTATTTAACCGATAAGTTATTTAACTTATTGGTTCTATACACCATGCAAACCGACCATCTGAGCAGCAAATTCGCCGCCCTCGCCGATCCCACGCGGCGGGCGATTCTGGCGCGATTGGCGCTGGGCGAAACGTCGGTGGGCGAACTCGCCGAGCCCTTCGACATGAGCCTTCCGGCCGTCTCCAAACATCTCAAGGTGCTCGAACACGCCGGGCTGATCACGCGCAGCCGCGAGGCGCAGTGGCGGCCCTGCCGGATCGACGCGGGCGCGCTCAAGGATGTCGATGACTGGCTCGAACGCTATCGCAAGCTTTGGGAAGAACGCTTCGACCGCCTCGAGGATTACCTGAAAGAGCTTCAAGGGAAGGACAAGAAAAATGGCCGCAAGCGCAGCAAGTAATCTCGTGATGGAACCGCGCGATCGCGTGCTTGTGATAGAGCGCGCGTTTCAAGCGCCGCGCGAATTGGTGTGGGACGCGTTCACCAAAGCGGAACATCTGAAAAACTGGATGGGCCCGCGCGAACATCCAGCCGCGAAGTTTGAAGCCGATGTTCGGCCCGGCGGCAAATGGCGCGGCTGTCTGCGCGCCGTCGATGGCAGCCGCGATCTGTGGCAAGGCGGCACGTTTCACGAAGTCGTGCGCCCCGAACGCCTCGTTTACACGTTTCGGTGGGACAAGCGTGACGAACAGGACGAGACCTTTGAAACGCTTATCACTGTCATCTTCGAAAATCTGGGAGACGAGACGCTGATGACTTTCCATCAGGCGACCTTCAACACAATGTCGAACCGCGATGGACACAATCACGGCTGGAACAGCTCTTTCGACCGTCTCGACGCGTACCTCAAAAAAGTCGCACAGCGCGCGTGAGGAGAAATGTCATGCAACATCTCAAAGGGTTGAGGCCATTCCTGTGGTTCGACCATCAGGCCGAAGAAGCTGCCGAATTCTATTGCGGCATCTTTCCCAGTTCGAAGATTACGCAGATAACGCATTACGGCAACGAAGGTCAGGAAGCTCACGGCCGCAAACCTGGTTCGGTGATGACCGTGCTGTTTGAACTCGATGGCCGCCCCTTCACTGCACTGAACGGCGGCCCACATTACAAGTTCACGGAAGCCGTTTCGTTCATGATCGACTGCCGTGATCAACAGGAGGTCGATTACTACACCGGCAAACTCACGGCCGGCGGTGGCGAGCAAGGCCCCTGCGGCTGGCTGAAGGACAAGTACGGCCTTTCCTGGCAGATCACTCCGGGCGTGCTTCTCGAAATGTTGAACGATTCCGACCGGAAAAAAGCCGATCGCGTCTTGAGAGCCATGCTTCAGATGCACAAAATCGACGTCGCCAAACTGCAGGAGGCTTACAATGGCTGAGACCGTCGCTCATCCTCCGGTCGTCTCGCAGGCCGAATGGCGCAAGGCGCGCATCGCCCTTCTCGGTCACGAGAAGGAACTGACCAAGCATTACGACCGCGTGGCCGCCGGACGACGCCGCCTGCCGATGGTGAAGGTCGAGAAGAATTATGAGTTCGACACGCCGGAGGGCAAGAAGAGCCTGCTCGATCTCTTCGGAGGCAAGCGCCAGCTCATCGTCTATCACTTCATGTTCGGCCCGGACTGGAAGAAGGGTTGCCCCGGCTGCACCTGGTTCGCTAGCGCGCTGGGCGATCTTTCCAAGCTCTATGAACGCGACACCCATTTTGTGATGGTGAGCCGCGGGCCACTGGAGAAGCTCCTCGCCTACAAGGCCGAGCATAGCTGGAAGCAGGATTGGGTATCGTCGTTCGGTGGCGACTTCAACTACGACTTCCACGCCACGCTCGACGATGCGGTGACACCGCGCGAATACAACTACCGCCGCGCGCCGGAAATCGACCAGCCACGCCCCATTGCCGGCGAAGAACATGCCATCAGCGCCTTCTTCCGCATCGGCGATGACATCTTCCACACCTACTCCGCCTTCGCCCGTGGCACCGAAGGCCTCACGGACGCCTTCAGCCTGCTCGATCTCACGCCTTACGGACGCCAGCAGGAGTTCGAAGATTCTCCCGCAGGCTTCCCGCAAAAGCCCACTTACGGATGACCGCCATGACAAACTCCAAACCCTTCGTCCTCACCCGCACCTTCGAATCGCCGCGCGCGCTCGCATGGGAAGTGTTCACCAAGGCCGAGCACCTCAAACACTGGATGGGACCGACCGGTGAGCTCAGCCACGCCACCGTCGACTTCCGGCCCGGCGGCATCTTCCACTACGGCATGGCGATGCCTAACGGTCAGGTCATGTGTGGCAAGTGGACATTCGTGGAGATCGTCCCGCAGGAAAAACTCGTTGTCATCGTCGCCTTCTCGGACGAGAAACAAGGCATCACCATTCATCCAATGTCGTCGACATGGCCGCGCGAAACACACTCCGTCACCACCTTCACGGAGAAAGACGGCAAGACGACCCTGCGTCTCGAATGGGCCGCCTACAACGCGACCGACGAAGAACAGGCCACATTCGACGCCGCGCACGACAGCACGACGGGCGGCTGGACCGGCACCATGAATGCGCTCGACGCCTATCTGAAGACGCAGCGGTGAACGCCATGAAACCCACCACACACAGCGCCTTCACCATCGAGCGCGATCTAAATGCGCCCCCCGCTCTCGTCTTCCAGGCGTGGTCCACGAAGGAAGCCAAGCAGCGCTGGTTCGTGGCGCATGAAGCCAAGGAACATCTGCGCGAAATGAATTTCCGCGTCGGCGGCAAGGATGCGCTGATCGGTGAATGGCCGAACGGCGTGAAGAGCCAATTCCGTGCACAATATTTCGACATCAAGCCGGATGAGCGGATCATCTATGTCTACGAGATGTTTCTCGATAGCGTGAAGATCTCCACCTCGCTCGCCACGATCGAATTCCGCAAAGCCGGAGCCGGCACGAAGCTGTCGGTTACGGAACAGCACGCCTTCGTGGACGGCTATGAAGACAATGGCTCGCGCGAACGCGGCACCAACGACCTCATCGACCAACTCGTCGCCATTCTGGCGCCCAAAAACTAAAGGAGAGAGACATGAAAACCGGCGCCTATCTCAATTTCAATGGAAATTGCGCCGAAGCCTTCCAGTTCTACGCGAAGACGTTTCCAGGCAAGGATCTTCACATCATGAAGCAGGGCGACATGCAAAAGGACGCAAAAGCGCCGGATAAAGACTGGGTGCTCCACGCCCGCCTCGTGGTCGGCGAGACCGACATCATGGCGTCCGACACATTCCACATGGGCTACACAAAGCCCGCCGGCATGTATGTCGCGCTCAACGTAGACTCGCCCGCCGAAGCCGAGCGCATCTTCAAAGCGCTGTCCGAAGGCGGCAACATCACCGCGAAGATGGAAGAGACGTTCTTCGCGCACAAATTCGGTACCGTCGTCGACCGCTTCGGAACGCCGTGGATGGTGGTTTCGCAAAAGTCGATGGGCTGAGTACCAAGGGGTAGTGGAAGGAAAATACGATGAGCGAACAGATGCACAGCCGCGAGCTTACCATCACACGTGTGTTCGACGCGCCGCGCGATCTTGTTTTCAAATCCTGGACGGAGGGAAAGATGCTGGCCCAATGGTTCGGGCCGCATGGCTTCACCAATCCCGTCAGCGAATGCGATGCGCGCGCGGGCGGCGAAATCCATATCGTGATGCGCGCCAATGACGAGATCGCCAAGGCCATGGGCTTCCGCGACGCACCGATGCGCGGCGTGTTCAAGGAAGTGAAGAGGAATGAGCGCATCGTCTTCACCAACAATGCCGTGGATGAAAACGACAATATCATCCTCGATGGTCTGACCACAGTCACCTTCGAAGACGCCGGCAGCGGCAAGACGAAGATGACCTTCCACACCAAGGCCAGCGGCAACGGCGATCGGGTCGCAGCAATGCTAGGCGGCATGGAAGCTGGCTGGACACAGAGCTTCGAAAAGCTCGATGCACTGCTCACGAAGAAGTAAGGAGAACGGTCATGCAATTCATCACCTTCTACACGCCCGCGCAGCGTTCCGCGCCCGGCACCCCGCCCGGATCCCAAGCACATGGAGGAGATGGGCAAGCTGACGGCGGAGATGACGGCAAAGGGTGTTCTGGTTTGCACCGGCGCCATTATGCAGGCGGCGCAAGGAGCGCATGTCACGCTTTCAAACGGCGACTATAAAGTCCGCGATGGCGCCGGTCAGGTGTTGCAGGCCGGAGCGGTCGGCTTTGCGATCCTGCAGGCCCCAACGAAAGGAGCCGTGCTGCAGCACATGAAATCGTTCCTTAAAGTCGCGGGCGATGGCGTGATAGATATGTTCCCGCTGATCGGCCCACCGCCACGCTGAACGCAAATCAGCTAAACAACACGAGGAAACAGTGAAAAAGATTCTATTGGGACTGGCTCTGTCGCAAATTCTGGCGGCCGGCGCGTTTGCGCAGGCCACCAAGCCGATGGTCCTCCCGCATGGGCAGAAAGACTACAAGCTCGCGATAGCCGGTACCTACACTCTGGACCCGAACCATGTCGGCGTGGTTGCGCGCGTACCGCATATGGGATTTTCGCTGAGCGTGTTCCGCTTCGGCACCGTGAAGGCCACGCTCAACTGGGATCCGGCCGCGCCCGAAAAGTCCAAACTCACAGCCACGGTGCAGACGAGTTCGATTGAATCGAATGTCGTCGGCTTCCCCGAAGAACTTGCGGGACCGGAATATCTCAAATCCGCCACCTATCCCGAGGCCACGTTTGTCTCCACAGCCTTCCGCAAGACTGATGCGACGCATGGCAAGGTCGATGGACAATTCACGCTGCTGGGCAAGACAATGCCCATCTCCTTCGATGTCACGCTGGTTGGCGCCGGGCCCGGTTTCACCGGCGGCCCGGCGATGGGTCACGTGATCGGCATTCACGCCGAGACGGCGATCAACCCACAACAATTCGGAGTGTCGCCGTTTTTCGTGGAGCCGATCCAGCTTGTGATCGATACCGAGTTCGACAACGCTGCAAAATAGGGACCGGCATGTCGCTTAAGCTTTATTATCACCCGCTGTCGTCGTTCTGCTGGAAAGCGCTGATCGCGCTGTATGAAAACGATACGACGTTCGAACCCGTGCTGATCAATTTGCAGGACGCGGCGGAACGTGCGGCGTTCCGTAAGCTGTGGCCGATCGGAAAGTTTCCGGTCCTGCAGGACGAGACGCGCGAATTGATGGTGCCGGAATCCAGCATCATCATCGAATATCTGGCGCAGCACTATCCGGGACGGACAAGGCTCGTTCCTGACGACGCCGATCTGGCGCGTCAGGTGCGGATGCGCGACCGCTTCTTCGATCTGAACGTGCAGGTACCGATGCAAAAGATCGTCGGCGACCGGAACCGTCCCGAAGGACAGAAAGATGCGTTTGGCGTGAGGGAAGCACGGGCGCAAATGCGCGTCGCGTGCGATATGATCGAAGGCGACATGGCTTCGAAGCAATGGGCGATGGGTGACGCTTTCACCATGGCCGATTGTGCCGCCGCGCCCGCCCTCTTCTACGCGAACAAGGTGATGCCGCTTGCAGGCGGCTTCAAAAACGCCGCCGCCTATTTGCAGCGTTTGTCGGCGCGTCCGTCCTTTGCGCGCGTGCTGAAAGAAGCAGAACCCTATCTGGCGATGTTTCCGGCAGACGCCTCCGAACAGAAATAGGTTCGCGCGGCGCGAATCTTGGCACCCCGGTTCCGAATGACTCTTCGGGTCGCGCCGCTATTTGTCTTTCAGCATCGGGATGCCTTCATGCGCGATCAGCAGGTCGTGCATGTCGTCGGCGTGTTCTTCTTCGACGCGCAGAATGTGCTGCAGCATCGTCTTTGTGCCCGGATCGTCGTCGCCGAAATAACGGATCAGCTCGCGATAGTGATCGACAGCGATCCGCTCGGCGATGAGATTCTCCTTGATCATGTCGACCAGATTGGCGCCCTCGGCATATTGCGAAGCCGACCGCGTCAGCAGACCTTCGGGATTGAAATTCGGCTTGCCGCCGAGCTGGTTGATGCGCTCCGCAACTTCCGTCGCGTGCCCCCATTCGTCCTTGGCATGTTCGGCGAATTCGGCCTTTACGCCCTCGCTCGATATGCCCGACGCGGCAATCGAATGCATCGTGTAGCGCAGCACGCAGACGATCTCCGTCGCCAGAACCGATTGCAGAATATCGATCGTTTTTTTCACGTCGCCGATATAGTTCGAACCGATGGCGCCATCGCCGAGATGCTGGCGCGCGCGCGCGCGTAACGTCTTGACGTCGGTGAGAAACGGCTTTTTCGATGCTTTTGAATTTTTCGTCTTTGTCGCCACGATAATCTCGCTCTGTTTGGTTGCTGCGCCCGTCGCGGTCTGTCCCGGACTGTCAAAATACCGTCATGTAAAATGGACCGCCGCCACAATAACGCAAACGCGGCGTCCGTTGAAGAGTTCCTTGAAAGGCCGGGCGGTCGCGCAAAACGCATGACCGCCCGATTTCTCAAGTGAGCCGTCTTATTTCACGTTGCTGGTGGCGCGGATGAAGCCCGCGACCGCGTCATGCATCTCCTTCAGGGATTCCTGATGGGCGTACACCATGTGGCCCGACGCATAGTATCGGTACTGGATGTTGCTCGCCAGATTGAGCGGAATGGGCAGCTGATGCATCTCGTACCAGCCTTCATAATAGGGCGTGGCAAGATCGAAATAGCCGCCGTTCAGCATCACCTTCAGATTCGGGTTCTGTTTCATGGCGTTGGCGAGATCCGGCATCACGTTCGCCGCACCTCGCGACGGGAAGTTCGCGCCCGGCGCCTTGTGCTTGAAATCCCAAGTTCGGCCCACGCGGGCGGAAGGGATATAAAGCTTGCCCTGCCCGTAGTTCAATGCGCCCCGGACGTAAGCATTGAACGCCGAAATATAGGCCGAACTGATCGAGGCGGATTGCGGATCGTAATCGGACTTCTCGCTCAAGGGATCGAGCGTGATACCCGAGAAGCGCGTGTCGAGCCGTCCCGTGGACATACCGTTGTCATCCAGCAAATTCTTCTCGAACTCGCCGCCGTCGATACGCAGATTGGCCTTGACGATATACCAGACAGGCAGGCCGGTGATCGCGTGCAGCCTGTTGGCGATGTAGGTGCGGCGCTGCGGCGAAAGGCTGGAGCCGGCTTCCAGAGCCTGCGCATATTCGCCCATCGCGAAACCTTCAACGGCGTGCACGAAGGGTACCAGATCCTTCGGTCGCTGCCCCGGAATCTTGTGGTGATACCAGGCCGTCGCCGCATAGGTCGGCAGCGCCAGTTCATAAGGCAGATTCACGCCGGGGTTGGTTTCCGGCCGATCCACCGAAAGATCGAAGTTTAGAATCTGCGAAAGCAGGATCACGCCGTTGAAATCGATATCGTGTTCCGTCTCCAGATCGTTGATCACGACGGCGGAGCGCGGCGTGCCGTAACTTTCGCCGAACAGATATTTGGGGGAATTGAAGCGATTATATTTGGCGAGGAATTCCTGGATGAAAGTGGCGAACGCCTGCCCGTCCACATCGACGCCGTAGAACGCCTTTTCCTTGTCCTTGCCCGCGACGCGGCTGAAGCCTGTTCCGGGCGCGTCGATGAACACGAGATCGCTGGCATCGAGCAGGCTCTGGTCGTTGTCGATGAGCTGATAGGGCGCGGCGGGGTTGTGCGTATCGTCCGCCGTCACCACGCGCTTGGGTCCCCACGCGCCCATATGCAGCCACACGGTCGCGGAGCCCGGGCCGCCATTGTAGATGAAAGTGATCGGCCGCGTTTCCGGGCTCGCGCCTTTCTTGGAATAATAAACGAAGAACATCGAGGCTTCGGCGGAGGACTCGTCGCCCTTCGCATCGGGATTCTTGGCGCCGCCGTTCTGCGCGACATCGTCCCAGTCGTCCGGATGCACGACGAGCGTGCCGGCAATCGCCTGGTAGGAAAGTCCGTTCACCGATCCCTCGGTGATCGACTCTTCGGATTTGAAAAATTTACCGGAATAGAGATCGGGCTTTGCATTGTCCTTCGGGGCGGGTGCGTCTGCTGCGAAAGCAACTGCCGCCATGGCAGCAATCGCCACGGTCGTGATGAGAATATGAGCGCGCTTCATGATGTTTTCCTTCAGCCGGGCATAACACCGGATTTCGACAAAGGTTCAAACCGCGGAAAGGGGCCGAGTGGCGCGAGCTCGGCTCTGGGCGCGGATTTCAGGAGCCGCAATATTAGGCACGATTGGCCACGCCGCAATGGTTTGCGGAGTCCTGCGGCGCGATGACATGCGAGACGATAGTCAGAAGAGGGCTCGCCTCGCTGCAGGCGGCTGGGAGAACAAATCGGCAGCGCGTATGTAGAATTTAAGACACCCCGATCCCTTCATCCGCCATCAATTTTTCCAACCGTGCGACCTGCCTGGGCGCGGACATTTTTGCAAAACCGGCATGCGCCCGGCGGAGAAGCGCTGCACGGCCTTTGCTATCGCCAAGAGCCCCGACGAGCTCGGCGGGTATCGCAGATCGTAGCGACGTCACGATGATTTTGGAACGCGTTAAACGTGTCGACCACTTCACCGAAGACAATGATCCTTATGGCGAGCACGACTTCGGATCATTCGATCAAGCGGCTGACAAAATCTTCTGGAAGATCGACTATTACGATACGAGCCTGACCTTTGGCTCACCAGACCCGTCAGACCCGGCGAATATTAATGAGGCTGCCCCGTGGACCAACCCGCCACTACGTCATTGAATGTTCCGCCATTGTGAAAGGTCAAGAACCGTGATCGAAAAAATGTCTCCTGTCTTTTACGATATCGAAGCATCGGCGCTCAATGGCTTCCCCATCGAAATTGGTTGGGCTCAGGTCAATGAGATCGGCCACGTCGTTTCCGAAAGTTACCTGATCCGTCCAGTATCCAGCTGGGATCTCAAAGGCAATTGGGACGACAACGCCGAAAAGCTCCATGGAATCTCGAAAAAGCTACTGTTGAAGAACGGGATTGCCGTCGATGAAGTGGCCGCGCGGATGAACAACGCGCTACGCAATCGCGAATTGTTCTCCGACAGCGGGTTCGACGAAGCTTGGTTGCAGCAGATTTTTGACGAAACGGCGCTAACGCCGAGCTTTATAGTCCGGCGGACGTCGTGCGAAGTCATCATTCGTAACCGGGCGACCCAATTGGGTACCAGCGGAAAATCACTGAGAAAGTTGCAGCATGAGGCCAGCCAGCTATCGCCCATTCGTCATCGGGCTGAGGCGGATGCGTGTTACTGGGCGACCATCTGGAAATTGATAGGCAGCTAGCTCACAACGGTTCGCTCACCGGTGTCGCGCGCGATCAACTCCGCAAAAAAGCCGATTTAGATGCTTATCAAGTCGATTAGCGCGTTAATTGGGTCATGTATGCCGCCATCGCGCGATATCCGGAGGAGCCAACACAATTTTTCGATAACATACTAGCCCACATACGAAATTCCGAATGCCCTTTTCTATACCAACATCGATACCAACGATTCTTGACGGCAATTTCCGCCCGCTTTCCGATTGCAGCTATCAAGAAGTGGCTCGTTGACGGGAATGTTGCCCAAGGTGACATTGGGCCCTCAACGTGGGACGGACGCTGGCATGAACTTTCTCGACACAGTGGTGAAGGCGAAGGCGTTCTTGCGTGCTCTGGGACGCGTTTCGGTCACCGCGTTGATGCGGGAGTTCAATCTCGATGAAGTAGGCGTTGAAGAACTGGCAGAGGAACTGATTGATGTTCAGCAGGTAGCCACTCGAAAGGGCAACATCCTGACATGGACAGGTCCCTCGGAATCCGAAACACTACAAACAGAGCCACCGCGGTCAACACCCGCTTTTGATCCACGGGCCCAGATACCGAAGCACCTCGCTGAGAAGATACTGCAGTCGAAGTCTGCGCTGGAAGGAGAGCGCAAGCAGGTCACGGTTCTGTTTGCTGACGTTCAGGGTTCGATGGAACTGGCTGAGCAGATGGACCCGGAAGCGTGGTCACAAATCATGCAGCGGTTTTTTCATATCCTCACGGAAGGCGTGGAGCGGTTCGAGGGCTTCGTCGACAAGTTTACTGGCGATGGGATCATGGCTTTGTTCGGTGCGCCGATTGCGCATGAGGACCACGCCCAGCGAGCCTGCTATGCGGCGCTGCATCTGCTCGACGAGCTTGCCCGTCACGCCACAGAAGTAAAGCGCAAGCATGGCTTCGGATTTTCGACCCGCATGGGTCTGAACTCTGGCGAGGTGGTGGTTGGTAAGATTGGCGACGATCTGCGCATGGACTACACGGCGCAGGGACATACCGTTGGTTTGGCGCAGCGCATGGAGACGCTTGCTGAGCCCAACACCTGTTTCCTGAGCGCCAACACGGCGGCCCTCACCCGCGGATATTTTGCGCTCGACGATCTTGGCGAGTTTCAGGTAAAAGGCGTCGCAGCGCCGGCGCGTGTGCACCGCCTAGCGGGCATTGGTGCCGCACGCAATCGCTTCGACATCTCGCGCGCCCGCGGTCTTACACGCTTCGTTGGACGCGCCTCCGATCTGCGCACGCTCGATGATGCACTCGAACAGACTGTAGCTGGCAACGGCCAAGTGGTTGGCATAATGGCCGATGCCGGCACCGGCAAGAGCCGTCTATGCTTTGAGTTCCTCGAACGCTGCCGCGCCAGGGGTATGCGCGTCATTGAAGGACGCGCTGTGGCCCACGGGCGCAACATCCCCCTCTTGCCTATTCTCGAGGTGTTCCGAGCTTATTTTGACGTTTCGCTCGAAGACGATGGACGAATTGCGCGCGAGAAAATCGCCGGACGCATGGTATTGCTCGACAATAACTTTGCGGACGTGCTGCCACTGTTGTTCGACTTTCTCGGAGTAAGTGATCCGCAGCATCCAGCACCGCAGCTCGACCCGGAGGCCCGTCAACGCCAGCTGATCACCGTGATGCGCCAGGTAACACAGAGCGTGAACTCGACCCAACCGACAGTGACAATGATCGAAGATTTGCACTGGCTCGATCCCGCAAGTGCGGAATTTATCGAGCAGATGGTCGACGCCCGAGCTGGCAGCAGTCATCTGTTGCTTTTGAACTTCCGGCCCGAATACCGCGCCGAGTGGATGCAGAAATCCTGGTATCGCCAGATTCCGCTGACGCCCCTGGGTCGCGAAGCAATCGCCGAGCTTCTTGCTGATCTCTTGGGCAACGATCCAAGCGTCGCGGCTCTAGCTAGCCCGATTTATGCCCGCACGGGAGGCAACCCGTTTTTTACCGAGGAGGTGGCGCAGACGCTCATCGAGACCGGACACCTTGAAGGCAAGCGCGGTGCTTACCGTCTGGTGACCCCCATCGAGAAGTTGGAGGTGCCCGCGACAGTGCAGGCGGTGCTAGCCGCACGCATCGACAGGTTGGCAGAGCGTGAGAAGCGGCTGCTTCAGGTCGCTTCCGTGATTGGTAAGGACTTTGCCGAACCGCTTCTGGCGTCGGTGGCAGAGCTTCGCGCCGAGCAACTCAAGGCAGCACTCGCTCTGCTGAGCCGAGCCGAATTCATTCACGAGCAAGCGATATATCCCGTCACCGAGTATGCCTTCAAGCATCCGCTAACCCAGGAGGTAGCTCTCGGAAGCCTCCTCAAGGAACGCAGGCGCCACGTGCATGCCGCCGTGGCGCGTGCAATTGAAAGTCAAAGCATTGAACATCTCGACGAATGCGCTGCGTTGCTCGCCCATCACTGGGAGCAAGCTGATGAGGCGCTGGTTGCTGCTCGCTGGCATCAGCGCGCTGCGCGGTGGGCGGCCCGAACCGACTTCGTCGCCCCGGCCCGTCATTGGAGACGGGTGCGCGAACTCTTGCGTGTCCTTCCGGCTGAAGGTGAAGTTGCCACGCTCGGCATCGCCGCCTGCACCCAGCTCCTAGCTCTTAGCGTGCGTGTGGGCATGGAATTCGACGAAGCGCGCGCCCTGCTGGAAGAAGGGCAGGCTTTTGCGAACGCGATTGGGGATCAACGCGCACATCTAAATCTGGCGATTTCTTATGCGCGCGTTTTTCTCGGTAATGGCGACGCCAAGAAATATCTGGAGTTGTCGATTGAGAACCAGCGCGCAGCTCTGGAGGCCAACGATCTTAGATTGCAAGCCAATGCACAAGTGTACCTCGTAGACGCGCTGGGCGTTAACAGTCGTATTCTTGAGACGCTCCAGATGGCGGAGGACGGGCTCACGCGCTTCCCTGAGCACATCCGTTCTCATGTCACTTTTTCGTTCTGGCGCGGTGTTTGCCTGGTCCAGCTGGGCAGGCTGAAAGAGGGGCTCGATGAACTCGACAGCTGCTTTCATCTCGCGCGCGAGAAAGGCGCGCCAGAGATGGCAAGCTATGCCCTTTCTTATTCGACGGTGGCTCACTTCTATGCGCACGATGCGGACCGAGCCTTGGCCAACGCCCGTCAGCTTGAGGACTTTAGCCGCAAGCTGGGCGAGCCTCCGCTGCTGCTCGCCCATGCGCACTCTGCCTTTGCGACAGCGCATCTCGTAGCTGGTCGTGCCGCTGACGCCATTGAGCCTCTGCGCGCCGCACTCGAAATACATCGGCGCGTCGAACAGCAGTCAGCAGGCCCGGCGACGATGCTATTAGCAGAGGCGCTGCTTGCCATTGGTGACCTGACGGCAGCTCAATCAGCAGCAGAGCAGGCAATCTCCCTTGGAGGAGCCACCACCAGTGAGGCCTACGGCGTCATAGCCCGCGCACTAATAAGACGCGATGGGGCCGCCGCTCGCAATGCCGTCGAAGCCGCCCTCACATCGGCTGCCGAGATGATCGAACGAAACGGCGAACGCGCAATAGTGCCCGCGCTCTGCGAGTGGCGCGCTGAACTCGCCGCTGTGCTTGGCGACGAAAACGCCCGAGTGCAATTTCAGCAAGAGGCGCAACGGGGATACGAAGAAATGGGCGCGCCGCTGCAAGTGGCGAGGCTGGAGAAGATGCTGGCTTCGTAAAATGCGACGTGACTTTAATCTCGGTGGTGATCGGGCGCGCTAATTCATCGCCAGCAACGGAATGAATTTCGGAACCAGGGGTTATCATCGGTAGTTGATAGTATTCAATAATTTCCAATGGTGCCCAGAAGAGGACTCGAACCTCCACGCCTTGCGGCGCTAGTACCTGAAACTAGTGCGTCTACCAATTCCGCCATCTGGGCAAGATGGGCCGTAGGCGCGGATGTTTATGAGGCGTCTAAAGCGAAGTCAAACCGCCGCTATCCGGCCCGCGGTACATGCAGCAGATTGCTGCCGCCGCTGGCGATGGCCCGGCCATCCTCGCTCCAGACATATACATTGCGGTGGATCAACCCGCCGCCGGCCACGTCGCTATGCGCATCGAGGAGAAGCCACTCGGCGCTGCCCGGCGATTCGTGGAACCAGGCCGTCACCTCGAGACTGGGCGCGATATAATCCGGCTTCACCTTCAGCCCGCGATGCCAGCTCGGCCATTGGACCGTGTCGATCAGCAGCAGCGCGCGGGCGTAGTTGAGAAACACATCCGTTGTCGGAACGAAGTCTTTGAAGCGATACCATTCCTGCAGTACCGATCCACGCGCATCATAGGTTTCCCATGTCACCGGATTCACTGGCTTGGCGTCGAAATGCATCCAGAACAGATGCGGCTTCTGATCAGGCCATAATTCGCGCCATGTCTTCAGCGCCGAGTGGTTCGCCACATCCGGCATCTTGCGGTCGATCTTTGCGGGGCCGTCCGTCCTGTTCGTGGTCCACACCTGCGCTTGCAGAAAACGTTTTCCACTCTGCACCAGCGCAACATTCAGGCACCAGGCATTGCGGCCCTTGCGCACCGGCTCCGCGGAAATCTCGACATCGGCGAACTGCCCGGCGGAAAGATATTGCACCGAGATCGTCGCGGGGCGGTGATCCGGCGGCACCACCTTGGCCGCCGCACGCAGGGCAACGGCGGCGACATAGCCGCCATTCGGGCCCCAGATTTCCCAATCACGCGAAAGCGTTGCGGTCAACGCTCCGTCAACCACCCCGACGGCGGAATCGTCCTGAAACGTGCCCATGTCTTGTTTCCCGCCGGAGTAGAATTATCTCCGTCACACACCGATTCGCGCTGGGCGCAGGAGTGCAAAAAAATGCTGGTGGCAACGACGGAAAAGGTGGCGGGATACCGCACAAAGGAAACGCTGGGACAGGTTTTTGGCGTGGTGGTGCGTTCGCGTGGGCTCGGCGGCAACATCATGGCCGGCCTGCGCTCCATCATCGGCGGGGAGATCCACGAATACACGCAACTCCTGGAGCAGACACGGCGTGAGGCGACCGACCGCATGGTGAAGAACGCGACGCTGATGGGCGCCAACGCCGTGGTGATGATGCGCTTCGATTCCTCGGAGATCGGTCAGAACATGAGCGAGATCGTCGCCTATGGAACCGCCGCGATCGTCGAGTCCGAAAGCGCAGGCGCCAATGTTGCGTAAGGCGGTCCTGGCGCTGGGCGCGGGCATTTTGGTCTGCGGGCTGATCGCGATTTTCGCCGGCGCATATCCAGCAGCGCTGGCGTGCGCGGTCTGGGGCACGCTGATCGTCGCCGGCATCGTCTTCGAGCGCTTCCGCTACAAACCCCTCGCCGCCCGCGCACCGCAAGGCAACTGGGTCAGGACGGCCGAACGATTCATCGACGACGAAACCGGCAAGCCAGTCACCGTCTATCTCGATCCGCAGACCGGCGAGCGCTCCTATGTGGCGGACTAAAGCGGCGATTTGCGCGCTTTGCGCCGCCCGCGCGTTTGGCTATGTAACCGGCACCTGAATACGGAAAAGCGGCACATGGCATCATTGGTTACCGTCTTTGGCGGATCGGGTTTTCTGGGCCGCCATGCCGTGCGCGCGCTGGCGCAGACCGGCGTTCGCATCCGCGTGGCCGTGCGCCGCCCCAACCTCGCCCATTATCTGCCGCCGATGGGAACCGTCGGCCAGATTCAACTCGTGAAGTGCAATGTGCGCGATGCGGATGCCGTGACGCGCGCGGTTCAGGGCGCGGACGCCGTCGTCAATCTCGTCGGCATTCTTTATGCGCGCGGCGCGCAAAGCTTCACCGCCATCCACGCCGAAGCCGCCGAGACGATCGCGACGGCCGCGAGGCAAGCGGGCGCCACCGGCTTCGTGCAGGTTTCGGCCGTCGGCGCGGATGAAAATTCGCCACCGGCCTATGTGCGCAGCAAGGCGGAAGGCGAGCGGCTTGTGCGCGACGCATTCCCGGACGCCACGATCCTTCGGCCCTCATTGCTGTTCGGGCCGGATGACAATTTCTTCAATCAGTTCGCCAATCTCGCGCGCTTTCTGCCGCTGTTACCGTTGATCGGTGGCGGACACACGAAATTCCAGCCAGCGTTCGCGGGCGATGTCGCCGATGCCATCGCAAAATGCGTGAGCGATCCGACGACGCGCGGCAAGACCTACGAACTGGGCGGACCGACGGTTTACAGCTTCAAGCAATTGCTGGAATTCATTTTGCGCGCAACGGGACGCCGCCGTTTGCTGTTGCCAGTCCCGTTCTGGGCGGCAACGCTGAAATCATACTTTCTGCAATTCTTGCCGACGCCATTGCTGACGCCGGATCAGGTGCGGCTGCTGAAAATCGATGCGGTGCCGGCGCAAGGCGCGCCGGGATTTGCCGATCTCGGCATCACGCCGGATTCGGTGGAAGCTGTTGTGCCAAACTATCTCTGGCGCTTCCGGTCCAAGGGGCAGTACGACACAGCGGTGCACGAGCGCGTTACGGGATCACCGTAGTTATCCGCTCATCTAAATTTTCGTCATGGCCGCCACGAGGGGCCGCCATGACGAATTGGTAGGTGTTAGAAAGTCAGGAGATACCGCGATTGGCCGCAATGATGAAAGCGATAATCGCGAGACCCGCAGCCACGCGATACCAGCCGAACGGTTTTAGCCCATAACGGCCGATGAAGTTGATGAACGTCTTCACCACCACATAAGCCACCAGAAACGACACCACGAAGCCGACCGCGATGATCTCCATATTCGCGCCGGTGAGCGCGGCGTGTTTCTTGTAAAGCTCGAACACCGAGGCGCCGAGCATCGTCGGAACGGCGAGATAGAAGGTGAAGGCGGCGGCGGCCTTGCGCTCCACGCCGAGCATTTCGCCGCCGAGGATTGTGGCACCCGAACGCGACACGCCCGGGATCAGCGACAGGCATTGGCACAATCCAATCTGAAACGCTTTGGACAGCGGCAGCGTATCCGCATCCATGTAGCGCGGCGGCGGCGCGATGCGCTCGAAGATCAGGATGATGATGCCGCCGAGAATCCATGTCGCCGCGATCACCGGCAATGCGCGCGCGGGATCGAGCAGATAATTGTTGATGAACTTGATCACCGCCACGCCCAGGATCGCGGAGGGCAGGAACGCCACAATCACGGCGAGCGCGAAGTGCCGCGCCTTCGGATCGCTGCCGAGCCCTGAAATCACGTCCCAGACTTTGCGCCAGTAAACCGCGACGACCGACAGCACCGCACCAAACTGGATGACGACGGTGAAGACTTCCCATTGGTCCTTGTTCAAGCCGAGAAAATTCTCGGTGACCAGCAGATGGGCGGTGGACGAGACGGGCAGAAATTCGGTCAGCCCCTCCACAATGCCGAGCCAGATCGCGTTCAGGATGTCGTGCATGCCGCCCTGCCGTTTGTGTGACGCCCGGGGCGCTGCCTAGCATAAAGAGCGGAATTCCAATATGAAATGCATATAGGTCAATAAATTTGTCATAAATGATTCTTTCAGGATGATCGAAGAACATAGTTCCACTTTGTCACAGATATTTTAGACAGAATTACTGTCTATTTGTCTCGCAAGGCCAGAAGAAATGCGGTATTCCGCAGTAAGATGTCTCTGGAATCTCTATGACAGAACGAATGTTGCGCTTCGTGACCGAGGAACAGGAGCCGCCACCCAAGCGGCCTGCCGGTCCACGCACGCGCGATTTCCACGAGGTCTATGCCGAATTCGCCGCTGAGAAGGCCGCCGAACAGGCCGCCCGCTGTTCGCAATGCGGCGTGCCCTTTTGCCAGGTCCATTGCCCGCTGCAGAACAACATTCCCGACTGGCTGAAACTCACCGCCGAAGGCCGGCTTGAAGAAGCCTATGAGCTTTCGCAATCCACCAACAACATGCCGGAGATTTGTGGCCGCATCTGCCCGCAGGACAAATTGTGCGAAGGCAATTGCGTCATCGAGCAGTCCGGCCATGGCACCGTCACCATCGGCGCAGTGGAAAAATATCTGAGCGACACGGCCTGGGCGAAGGGATGGGTGAAGCCGCTGACGCATCGCCGCAAGCGCGCGGAGCATGTGGGCGTTATCGGCGCCGGACCGGCGGGACTGGCGGCGGCGGAAGAACTGCGGCGCAAGGGCTACAAAGTCACGATCTACGACCGGCATGACCGCGCGGGCGGATTGCTGGTTTATGGCATTCCAAACTTCAAGCTTGAGAAAGACATCGTTCAACGCCGCGTGAAGCGGCTGGAAGATGGCGGCATCGTCTTCAAGCTCAATTTCGAAGTCGGCCGCGATGGATCGCTGGCCGACCTGCGTGCGAAACACGACGCCATCTTCATCGCCACTGGGGTTTACAAGCCGCGCGAGATCGAAACGCCCGGCGCGAACCTCAAGCACGTCGTGCCCGCGCTGGACTATCTCATCGCCTCCAACCGCAAAGGCCTCGGCGACAAGGTTGCGGCCTTTGACTCCGGCGCGCTGGACGCAATGGGCAAGAACGTCGCCGTCATCGGTGGCGGCGACACGGCCATGGATTGCGTGCGCACCGCCATGCGGCAGGGCGCGAAATCCGTCTCCTGCATCTATCGTCGCGATCGCGACAACATGCCGGGCTCTTTGCGCGAAGTGGCGAACGCAGAGGAAGAAGGCATCGTCTTCGAATGGCTGACCTTGCCCAAAGCGTTCCTCGGCAAGAAAAATGTCGAAGGCGTGCGCATCACCCGCATGCGGCTGGGCATGCCGGACGCTTCGGGGCGCAAAGCGCCCGCGGAAATTGCAGGTTCCGATTTCACGCTCAATGCCGAGCTCGTCATCAAGGCGCTGGGTTTCGATGCCGAGAACATTCCCGTTGCCTTCGATGCACCGGGTCTGGGCGTCTCGCGCTGGGGCACCTTGACGACCGATCCCAAGACCGCCGCCACGACGATGGACGGCGTGTTCGCGGGCGGCGACATCGTGCGCGGTGCATCGCTTGTCGTCTGGGCGATCAAGGACGGCCGCGACGCTGCGGCCGCGATGCACAAATATCTCGAAGCGAAAACGGAAACTCGGATGCTGGAGGCAGCGGAATGAGCGCGCGCTTCGACGCCGAACAGGAAATCGCGCGCTTCATCGCCAATGCGCGGAAGCTGGAAGACGGCCATGCCTATTCGCCCGAACAGGAACACGATGCCTGCGGCGTCGGCCTTGTCGCCGCCATCGACGGCAAGCCGCGGCGCGAGGTGGTGGTCGGCGCGATCGAAGCGCTGAAATCGGTCTGGCATCGCGGCGCGGTGGACGCGGACGGCAAGACCGGCGACGGCGCGGGCATCCACCTTCAGGTGCCGCAGGATTTCTTCCGCGCGCAGGTCGAGCAGACCGGCCACAAATTACGCTCGGGCCGCATCGCGGTCGGGCAAATCTTTCTGCCGCGCACCGATTACACTGCGCAGGAAACCTGCCGCACGATTGTCGAATCCGAAATCCTGCGCATCGGCTTCTATCTCTATGGCTGGCGTCAGGTGCCGGTGGACATTTCCATCATCGGCGAAAAGGCCAACGCCACGCGGCCCGAGATCGAGCAGGTGATGTTCGATGCTGGCGATAGCGAAGATCTCGAAAGTCTCGATCGCCGCCTTTATCTCTGCCGCCGCCGCATCGAGAAGAAGGTGCGCGAAGCGGCGATTGCCGATTTCTACGTCTGCTCGCTGTCCACGCGCTCGCTCATCTACAAGGGCATGTTCCTTGCCGAGCAGCTTTCCAATTTCTATCCCGATTTGAAAGACGAGCGCTTCGTCTCCGCCTTCGCGATCTTCCATCAGCGCTATTCGACCAACACCTTCCCCACATGGCGGCTCGCCCAGCCGTTCCGCATGCTGGCGCACAATGGCGAGATCAACACGCTGCGCGGCAACGTCAACTGGATGAAGAACCACGAGTTCAAGATGGCGTCGGCCCTGTTCGGCGAGGCGGGCGACGACATCAAGCCCATCATTCAGCCGGGCGGATCGGATTCCGCGGCGCTCGACGCCGTGTTCGAAGTGCTGGTGCGCGCCGGGCGCACCGCGCCATTGGCGAAGACGCTGCTCATTCCCGAAGCTTGGTCGAAGAAAGCGTCGACGATGCCGGAATCGCATCGCGCGATGTATGCCTATGCCAACGCCGTGATGGAACCATGGGACGGGCCTGCCGCGATCGCCGCCACCGATGGGCGCTGGGTGATCGCGGGCATGGACCGCAACGGCCTGCGTCCGCAGCGCTACGCGGTGACGGAAGACGGATTGCTGTTCGTCGGCTCCGAAACCGGCCTCGTCGTGCTCGATGAATCGCGCATCACGCGCAAGGGCCGCGTCGGGCCGGGCCAGATGCTGGCGCTCGATCTGCACGAAGGCCGCTTCTACGAAGATCGCGCGATCAAGGACAAGCTGGCGGGCGAATATCCTTACGAGGAATGGACGAAGAAAATCGTGGAGCTGGACCCGATCATCGGTCCCGGCCCCGAACCGCGCATGTTCGACCGCGACGCGCTCCGCAAGCGCCAGATCGCCGCCGGCATGACGATGGAGGATCTGGAACTGATCCTTCATCCCATGGTGGAGGACGGCAAGGAGCCTGTCGGCTCGATGGGCGACGACACGCCGCTCGCGGTTTTGTCGGAGCAATATCGGCCGCTGTCGCACTACTTCCGGCAGAATTTCAGCCAGGTCACCAATCCACCGATCGATCCCCTGCGCGAAGAACGCGTGATGTCGCTCAAAACGCGCTTTCGCAATCTCGGCAATGTGCTGGAGCAGGACGAGAAACAGGCCGATGTCTTCGTACTCGAAAGCCCGGTGATTTCCACCGGCATGATCGAGCGCATGAAAGATCATCTGGAAGGGCGGTTTTATGAAATCGACTGCGTGTTTCCCGTGCGCGACGGAAAACCAAAAGACGAGGCAGCGCTCGCCCGCGCGCTCGACCGCATCCGCAACGATGCGGAAGAAGCCGTGCTGCAGGGCTACAACCATCTCATCCTGACGGATGAGCGCATTTCCGCCGATCTCGCCGCGACGCCGATGATCCTGGCGGTGGGCGCGGTGCATTCCCATCTCGTGCGCCGGGGCCTGCGCACCTACACCTCCATCAATGTGCGTTCCGCCGAATGTCTCGACACGCATTATTTCGCGGTGCTGATCGGCGTCGGCGCGACGACGGTGAATGCCTATCTGGCGCAGGAGTGTATCGCGGATCGCCATGCGCGCGGATTGTTCGGCAAGCTGGCGCTCGGCCCTTGCGTGAAGCGCTATCTCGATACGGTGAATGCCGGATTGCTCAAGATCATGTCGAAGATGGGCATTTCGGTCGTCTCGTCCTATCGCGGCGCCTATAATTTCGAGGCTGTGGGACTGTCGCGCTCCATGGTGGCGGAAATCCTGCCCGGCATGTCTAGCCGCATTTCCGGCATCGGTCTCGGCGGCATCTCCAAGAAAATCGCGCGGCTCTACGCCCGCGCCTTCGACGAAGACGTGATCGCGCTGCCGATGGGCGGCTTCTACAAGGCGCGCACTAGCGGCGAAACGCATGCCCATTCCGCCGCGCTGATCCATCTGCTGCAGCACGCGGTCACGACGGATTCCTATTCTTCTTTCCGCAAATATTCCGAAGGCGTCTGGGCGCTGCCGCCGGTTTCGCTGCGCCATCTGATGAATGTGCGCGGCACTGGCGCGGCGATCCCGCTGGAAGACGTCGAGTCCATCACCGAAATCCGCAAACGCTTCGTGACCCCGGGCATGTCGCTCGGCGCACTGTCGCCTGAGGCGCATGAGGCGCTGAACATCGCGATGAACCGCATCGGCGCGAAATCGGACAGCGGCGAAGGCGGCGAAGACCCTGCCCGCTTCCGCAGCCTACCGAATGGCGACAATCCCAACTCGGCCATCAAACAGGTAGCATCCGGCCGCTTCGGCGTGACGGCGGAATATCTCAATCAGTGCCGCGAACTGGAAATCAAGATCGCGCAAGGCGCTAAGCCCGGTGAAGGGGGCCAATTACCCGGCTTCAAGGTCACCGAGATGATCGCCAAACTGCGCCATGCAACGCCCGGCGTAATGCTGATTTCGCCGCCGCCGCATCACGACATCTATTCCATCGAGGATCTGGCGCAGCTCATTTATGATCTCAAGCAGATCAACCCGGATGTGCGCGTCTGCGTGAAGCTGGTAGCGGCAACCGGCATCGGCACCATCGCGGCAGGCGTGGCGAAGGCGAAGGCCGACGTCATCCTAATCGCCGGTCACAATGGCGGTACCGGCGCGTCGCCGCAAAGTTCGATCAAATATGCCGGCGTGCCGTGGGAGATGGGGCTAACGGAGGTCAACCAGATTCTCACGCTCAACAATCTGCGACATCGCGTGACTTTGCGCACGGATGGCGGCATCCGCACGGGCCGCGACGTGGTGATGGCCGCGATGATGGGTGCAGAGGAATACGGCATCGGCACGGCGGCGCTGGTGGCGATGGGCTGCATCATGGTGCGGCAATGCCATTCCAACACCTGCCCCGTCGGTATCTGCACGCAGAATGAAGCCCTGCGCGCGAAATTCACCGGCACGGCGGAAAAGGTGGTGAACCTGTTCAGCTTCATCGCCGAAGAAGTGCGCGACATTCTCTCCCAGCTCGGTTTTCGCAAACTGGAAGAGGTGATCGGCCGCACCGACCTGCTCTATCAGATGAGCCGCGGCGCGGAAGAACTCGACGATCTCGATCTCAATCCGCTGCTGGTGCAGGCCGATCCGGGCAGCCATCCGCGCAGTTCCACGCGCGACGGCCGCAACGAAGTGCCCGACACGCTGGATGCGCAGATCGAGAAAGACGCGCAAGCCTTCCTAATGGCCGGCGAGAAAATGCAACTCACCTACAATGTGCGCAACACCATGCGCTCCATCGGCGCGCGCATCTCCTCACGCATCGTGCGCAAATGGGGGATGACGGGATTGCCGCCGGCGCATCTCACTTTGCGGCTGCGCGGCTCGTGCGGCCAATCGCTCGGCGCCTTCACGGTGCAGGGCGTGAAGATCGAAGTGTTCGGCGACGCCAACGATTATGTCGGCAAGGGATTGTCGGGCGCCACGATTTCGCTGCGCCCGACCACGGCGGCGAAATTCGCGGCGCGCGACAACACCATCATCGGCAACACGGTTCTGTATGGCGCGACGGCGGGCAAATTGTTCGCCGCGGGCCAGGCGGGCGAGCGTTTCGCCGTGCGCAACTCCGGCGCCACGGCCGTGATCGAAGGCTGCGGCTCCAATGGCTGCGAATATATGACGGGCGGCATGGCCGTGATCCTCGGCGCCATCGGCGACAATTTCGCCGCCGGCATGACGGGCGGCATGGCGTTCGTCTATGACGCGGACGGAATGTTCGAACGGCATCTGAACGCCGACACCGTCATCGCCCAGCGCGTGCAGACCGCGCATTGGGCGAGCGTGTTGCACGCGTTGATCGAGGAACATCGCCGCGAAACCGCCTCCATCTTCGCCGCCGAACTTCTGGCGCATTGGGACGTGGAACTGGCGAATTTCTGGCAAGTCGTGCCGCAGGAAATGCTGACGCGATTGAGCTACCCGCTCAGCGAATCGAGAGTGGCGGCGGAATAGGTATGAATACGTATCAAATGCACCTTGCCGTACATACCCCCTAGCGGTATACGTATGCGTGTCCTGTTCCCACGATAATGCCGCGAGCCACGGCGCTCATCACCATCCCCCGCAGGGCGACAAAGCGAAACCGCAGGCTTCGCTGGCGATGGGCGTTGTCTACACCTGTCCCATGCATCCGCAGATTCGGCAGATTGGTCCCGGCCACTGCCCCATCTGCGGTATGGCGCTGGAGCCGCTCGACCCAACCGCCGCGCATGACGAATCCGAATATCGCGACATGTTGCGTCGCTTCTGGATTTCGTTGGCGCTTTCCATTCCTGTTTTCGCACTAGCCATGCTGGGCGAGATGAGCGCGCTCGATTCAATAATGTCGCCGGTCATCCGTGCATGGATCGAATTCGCGCTGAGTGCCCCGGTAGTGTTGTGGGCTGCTATTCCCTTTTTCGTCCGCGGCTGGAATGGCGCGATTTCCGGCCATGCCAATATGTTCACGCTGATTGCGCTGGGTGTGGGCGTCGCCTTTGCGTACAGCGTTGTCGTGCTGCTCTTTCCGCAAGCGATTCCCTCCGCATTTCACGGTACGGGCGGCGCGCCGCCGGTTTATTTCGAAGCCGCTTCAGTGATCGTGACTTTGGTCATGCTGGGCCAGGTGCTGGAACTTCGCGCCCGCGCGCGTACTGGCGCCGCAGTACGCGCGCTGCTCGACCTCGCGCCGAAAACTGTGCGCCGCCGCGCGGCGAACGGCGAGGAGGATGTTGCGCTGTCCGATGTGCGTGTCGACGACGTTCTAATTGTGCGACCGGGCCAGGCTATTCCCACCGACGGCGAGGTAATTGAAGGCGCGAGCGCCGTTGATGAGTCCATGCTCACGGGCGAAGCAATCCCCGTGGAAAAAACAGCCGACGCGAAAGTAACCGGCGGCACGCTCAACGGCGAAGGCACGCTCGTGATCCGCGCACAGCGCATCGGCGCCGACACGATGCTCTCGAAAATTGTGTCGCTGGTGGCAGAGGCGCAGCGCAGCCGGGCACCGACACAGAAATTGGCTGACGCGGTCGCCGAATGGTTCGTGCCGGCGGTGGTCGCAGCCTCATTGCTGGCCTTCGCCGCCTGGCTCGTTATCGGACCGTCGCCCTCCTTCAACTATGCGCTAGTCGCGGCCGTTTCGGTTCTCATCATCGCCTGTCCCTGCGCGCTAGGCTTAGCCACGCCGATGTCGGTGATGGTGGCGGTGGGCAAAGGCGCGCAGGCCGGCGTTCTTGTGCGCAATGCACAATCGCTTGAGCGCTTCGCCGCTGCAGACACGCTGATCATCGACAAGACCGGAACGGTCACGGTAGGCAAACCCAAGGTTGTCGCTATCCACGTCGCGCGCGGCGAAAGCGAAAATCACGTCCTTGCGATCACAGCCGCGCTGGAAGCCAAAAGCGCGCACCCGCTGGCTCATGCCATTGGTGTCATCGCAAAGGAAATGGGTCTTGCGCTTCCCGACGTGACGCAATTCGCAAGCGTGACAGGACAAGGCCTGAAAGGCGTCATCGACGGAAAACCCGTATTCGTGGGCCGCACGGAATTTCTTGCCGCGAATGGAATCGATGCGGAAGAAGTTCGAAATGAAGCCGAACAGTTCCGGCTGGGCGGCGCGACCACGATCTTCACTGGAATGGATAATCGCCTTCTTGGATTCGTGGCCGTGAAAGATCCGCTAAAACCGAACGCAAGAGAATTGCTGCAGGCGCTGCGCAAAGAGGGTCTGACCATCACCATGGCAACGGGTGATGCGGAAAGTACCGCACGCGCCGTGGCAGAGGATGCCGGTCTGAAAAACTTCGCCGCCGGCATGACGCCGGAAAGCAAGGCTCAGCTTGTCGCGCGGGAAAAGAAAGCCGGTCACGTCGTCGCCTTCGCGGGCGACGGCGTCAACGATGCGCCCGCGCTCGCCTCGGCGGATGTTTCCATCGCGATGGGCACGGGCTCGGATGTGGCGATTGAAGCGGCAGGGCTGACATTGTTGAAGGGCGATCTTTCCGCCCTGCTCCGTGCGCGCAGGCTGGCGCGCGCCTTTGTCGCCAACATGAAGCAGAATCTGTTCTTCGCTTTTTTCTACAACGCACTCGGCGTGCCACTTGCCGCCGGACTTCTCTATCCTGTCACCGGCTGGCTGCTTTCGCCCATGATTGCAGCGGCGGCGATGAGCCTTTCCTCTGTCTCTGTCATCGGAAATGCACTTCGGTTGCGAAACGTGAAAATCTGAGCTGGTACATTTCCAGCGTAAGAAAAAGTTGGCAACGAAGTGAGGTTCAAACGCCGCGCCGGCCCATATCCTGTTTCTTCTGCAGATATTCTTCGCGGGTGATGTCGCCCTTGGCGTAGCGCTCTTCGAGGATGTCGAGGGCGGACGACGAAGACGACGGTCCCCATCCCCAGCGGCGCGAATAATAAGGGTGGTAGTAGCCCCAGCGCCGCCACGGGTGAAACACCATCCCCAGGACCCAAAATAGGATGATGAGCCCGAAGATCGAACCTACGCCGTGGCCGAAAATCCAGGCGAAAAACAGGGCGGGAAAGAGAAATCCGTGAAAGAACATCGCCAATCTCCCCAAGACGAGGTGCGCCGACCCGTCCGGGCAGCTTTGCGAGATGTAGGGATGAAGCGGCGCAATCAAAGACCCGCCGGTCACAGCCTCGTCTTTCCTCCCCCGCGATGCGGGGGGAGGAAACGAGACGAGCAAAAGAAAAAAGCGATTTCCGTGGGCGCGAGAATCATGTCCGCGCCGCAGCGAAAAAATCGCTTTTTTTTTTAAATTTGGACTCCCCAACGCGAAAATTTTCGAAAAACAACCTCCCAAGGCGGAACTCTGCTCTATCATCGGGTCATGGACTGGGGGGCACCATTTCGGGCGACGGGCGATGCCGCACGGCGTTTCTGGCGCGGCGGTGGCGACCGGGTGCCATGGCTGCGGCGCGTTCTGGGCGTTCTGTTTTTCCTGCTCATTCCGGCGCCGATCCTGCTGCTGCTGATCTTCCGCTTTCTGCCGCTGCCCGGCACGCCAGAAATGCTGATCAATCTGATCTCGCTCAACGAGACACATTATTCCTGGGCCGGCGAAAGCGTCTCGCCCTGGCTCAGCCATGCCGTGATCGGATCGGAGGATCAGAAATTCTGCTTCCACAACGGCTTCGATTGGCAGTCGATCGACAAGGCGATCAATACCCATGAGCGCCATCCCAAGCGCAAGCTGCGCGGCGCCAGCACGCTCAGCCAGCAGACCGCGCGCAGCCTGTTTCTGATCCCCGAGCGAAGCTGGGTGCGCAAAGGGATGGAGGCTTATCTCACCGTGCTGATGGAAGCGCTCTGGCCCAAGAAGCGCATTCTGGAGGCCTATTTGAACGTCGTGGATTTCGGTCACGGCAACTATGGTGCGGAGGCTGCGGCGCAGAACTATTTCCACGAACCGGCCTCCGCGCTGAACCCGGCGCAATCGGCGCGGCTGGCAGCGATCCTGCCCGATCCCGATGTCTGGAAAGCGGTGAAATCGGGGCCCTATGTGAAGCGCCGGACGGGAACCATCCTCTCCCGGATGGGTCAGGTTCGCCGCGACGGGCTCGACTGGTGTATTCGCCACTAGACCTCGCGCGGCCTTTCACTAGATTGCCCAAATCATGCGTCGCCTCACCCATCTTATGCTTTCGCCGCCGTCGCGTTTCGCCCGGCTGCTCATCGGCGAGAAGCGGCTGACCTGCGATCCCGTCACGCCGGAAGATCTATTCGGCCATTTGCCGATTTTCGTGGACCTCGACGGCACACGCTGCGAAGGGCTCTGGGCCATTGTCGATCATCTGGAGGGCACCTATCAGGACTTTCCGATGACGCCGGAAGAGCCCGCCGCGCGCACCGAGGCGCTGCGCCTGCTGGATTGGGCGATGGGGCCGTTCTTCGAAATCGTGACGCGCAAAATCGTGTTCGAGAAGGGCTCGCAGCGCTATACCGGATCAAGGGCGACGCGCCCGCCGGACATGGACGTGGTGCGCGCCGGCCGCGAAGTGCTGAAGCCGACCTTGATGATGCTGGGCGCCGCGGCGGAACAGAACGGCTATCTCGCCTGCCGCGAATGCACACTGGGCGATTTGGCCGTTGCCGCGCATCTTTCCGCGCTCGACTATTTCGGTGAAGTTCCATGGGCGGACTATTCGCCCGCCGCGGAGTGGTACATGCGCATGAAATCGCGGCCGTCGTTCCGCACGCTGCTTTCGGATCGCGTCCCCGGCCAGCCGCCGGTCGCGCATTATTCCGATCCCGATGCCTAAATCCGATCCGCGCGCCGAAATCCGCGCCCGCGCCTTGAAGGAAGGCTTCGATGTCGTGCGCTTCACGCCGGCGCAAGGCGCGCCGCAGGCCGCCGAACATCTGGCGGAATTTCTGCGCGACGAGCGTCACGGGGCCATGGGCTGGATGGAGACGAATGCGGATCGCCGGGCCGATCCCAAAGTGCTGTGGCCGGACGCGAAAACGGCAATCGTGCTCGGCATCAATTATGCGCCGCGAAACGGTTATCACGACCGGCCGATTCCGGCGGATCGCGCAGAGATTTCGGTCTATGCGCAGGCCGACGACTATCACGACGTGATGAAGACCAAGCTGAAGAAACTCGGCGGCTTCATCGCGGAAGAATATGCGGCGGATGTGAAAGTATTCGTCGATACCGCGCCGGTGATGGAAAAGCCACTGGCGCAATCGGCGGGCATCGGCTGGCAAGGCAAACACACCAATCTGGTCTCGCGGCTCTACGGTTCGTGGCTGTTTCTGGGCTCGGTTTTCACCACACTGGAAATTTCGCCGGACGAACCGGAAATCGATCACTGCGGCGAATGCCATCGTTGCCTTGATGCATGTCCGACCAACGCGTTCACGGCGCCTTATGAAATCGACGCGCGGCGCTGCATTTCCTATCTGACCATCGAGCACAAAGATCACATTCCGGTGGAATTTCGCGCGCCGATGGGAAACCGGATTTACGGCTGCGACGATTGCCTCGCTGTCTGTCCCTGGAACAAATTCGCGAGTCTTTCGCGCGAAATCCGGCTGCATGCGCGCGCCGAACTGGTCCAGCCCAAACTGGGCGAGTTGGCGCGGTTGGATGATCCGAATTTCCGCGAGATCTTTCGCGGCTCGCCGATCAAGCGCATCGGCCGCGACCGCTTTGTGCGAAACGTGCTAATCGCTATCGGAAATTCGCGCGATGCCGCGCTCGCGGCTGTCACCGAGGAATTGCTGGACGATCCCTCGCCACTCGTGCGCGCCATGGCGGTGTGGGCCCTGAAACGTCTGGCGCCTTCCCGCGCCGGCGAAATCTCCGCTGCAAGGACGCAGCAGGAAACCGATGCAGCCGTTCTTAGTGAGTGGTCTTCGGTGCCGGATTCGCCGCGGGTTGGTTGAGCGCATCGATATGCTGCTTGGCATCCGCGGCGGCGGCGCTGCGCGGCGACTGATCAATCACGGATTGCCAGTCGTTTCGCGCACCCGCTTGATCGCCTGCCTCTAGTTTCATTTCGCCGCGTTCGACCAGCGCCTCAACATTGTTTGGTTCGAGCCGCAACGCCAGATCGATATCCGCGCGCGCATCCTGTTTGCGACCCAACGCATGGCGCGCGCTGGCCCGCAGAACGAGAAACTCGGCGCGGCGCGGGTCGCGCGACAGCGCCGCCGTCAGATCGCTTTCGGCAGCCTGCCAATTCGCTTTCATGGCGAAAGCGCGGGCGCGGTCAGCCAGCACATCCGGATCGCTCGGCGAAAGCTGCAATGCTGTCGTGAAGGACGTTTGCGCCTCCTGCGCCCGGCGGCCGAGCAGCCAGGCGTTTCCGGCCTGATCGTAAAGCTGGGCGCGGTCCGCATTCGAGCCCGTGTTGCGGGCAAGCTGGTCCAGCCGCGTTCCAGCCTCGGCGTAGCGCTTCAGCGCCACAAGCGCCAAAGCGGCGCAGTGCGTGGCGGCCCCGTCGCCACCGCTTGTTTCCCATGTCGCGGCAGCGTCGAAAGCGCGCTGCGGACTTATCCGGATAAGCAGGAGGCAGTTGTCGTAGCGATCACGCCCGCCCAGCGACGGATCGTCGAGAACGGAGACATCCGCCGCCATGGCGGCGCCGCAAACGGACACGGCAAATGCAAGCATCGAAGAGAACATACGCATCGCGCTAGAAAAGCCGTCCGCCGGGACGAAAGCAAGGCTGCGAATTCTGTCTTCGCCGAAAGACTTTGCGAAGGCGCACAAATCGGCGATGGTCCGCCTGCGCGCGCCCATCGCACCGCCATAAAGGTAAATCGATCTTTGTCAGAAACGCCGCCCGCCATTTTGCAGATCATTCCGGCACTCGATACGGGCGGCGCCGAGCGCACGGCCATCGATGTCGCGGGCGCGCTCGTGGCAGCGGGGTTTTCGGCGCTGATCGCTTCCGAAGGCGGCAGGATGGAGGACGAACTGGCGGCAGCGGGCGGCGAACTGATCCGCATGAACGCCGCCGCGAAAGCGCCACACACTATTATCGCCAATGCCTACGCGCTGCGCGCACTCATCAGGTCGCGCAACGTGAAACTGATTCACGCCCGTTCGCGCGCACCGGCCTGGAGTGCGCTGCTGGCGGCGCGCATGGCGCATGTACCCTTCGTGACGACCTATCACGGCATCTACAATGCTTCGAACGCGCTCAAGCGCTTCTACAATTCGGTGATGCTGCGCAGCGATGCCGTGATCGCCAATTCGCAATGGACGGCAGCTCATATCACGCGCGAATACCGCCGGCAGCCGAAGCGGCTGGCCGTCATCCCGCGCGGCGTCGATCTTTCGCGTTTTGACCCCGCCGGCATTTCGCCGTCTCGCATGTCGTATTTGCGCAAATCGTGGGGTGTTGGCGAAGACGATTTTGTCGCTCTGCTTCCAGGCCGGCTGACACGCTGGAAGGGACAAGGCGTCCTGATCGAGGCGCTCGCGCAGCTGCGCGTGGATAAAAACCTCTCGAACATTCGCGCCGTACTGGCGGGCGATGCACAGGGCCGCGATGCTTATGAGGCCGAGCTTCGCAAGAATATCGAAGACGCCGGATTGGCCGGCACCGTTCTGATCGCCGGCCATATCGAGGACATGGCAACGGCCTATGCCGCGAGCGATGTGGTCGTCTCCGCGTCCACCGATCCCGAAGCGTTCGGACGCGTCGCCGCGGAAGCCTCCGCCATGGCGCGGCCCGTGATTGCCGCTGATCACGGCGGCGCGCGCGAAACCGTGCTTGCGAATGTGTCGGGCCTTCTGGTCGGACCGGGCGACGCGCCGGCTCTGGCGCGGGCTGTCGCGCACATCGCCGCAATGAGCCCCGAGGCACGCTTGGTGATGGGCCGCGCGGGCCGCGCCCATATCGCGAACAATTATTCGCGAGATCGCATGTGCACCGAAACAATCGCACTATATCGCACATTGCTCGTGCGCTGACCGGCTGGCGGCCGTTCCATCATCTGCTAGGTTACGCACATTGGGCTGGAGGGTTTGATGAGCATTGCATCTCTGTTGCGCGCGGTTGTCGCCGTGCTGTTTGCGAGTTTTCTGACAGCGACCATGGCGATGGCGCAAACCACGCCGGCGCGAGCGCCCACTTCAACGGTGCATGTCGGCACGCTGCCGCCCGTCGAACACACACAGACGGCTATATTCGATCCGCAAAAAGCGACCAACGCCTATCTCGCGACCGTAAAGGGCGAAGCCCGCGCCAAATCCGATGCCTATTTCGAAGGCAGCGCCGAATGGCTGCCCGTGGTCGACACAATCTACGCCATCGTCGTCGCAGGCTTGCTGCTCTGGCTGCGCATCTCATCGCGCATTCGCACTTACGCCCAGGGAATAACGCGCTCACGCTTCTGGCAGGTGCCGATCTACATCCTGGCCTATTTCGTGCTGACGACCGTCATCACCTTCCCGCTCACCGTTTATGAGGATTTCATACGCGAGCACACCTACGGGCTCTCCAACCAGAACTTCGTGCAGTGGTTCGGCGACTTCGCGACCGAAACCGGCGTCAACCTCATCGCCTTCGCGCTGGTGGGCAGCGTCATCTACGCCATCATCCGCCGCACCAAGGAGATGTGGTGGCTGTGGGGCAGCATCGCCATGGTGGGTTTCCTCATCATCGGTTCGGTGATCGCGCCCGTATTTATAGCGCCCTTGTTCAACAAATATTACCCGCTGCCCGAAAGCCCGCTGAAGCAGCAAATCCTGTCGCTGGCGCGCTCCGAAGGAATTCCGGTCACGAACGTCTACGAGTTCGACGCCTCCAGGCAGTCCAAACGCATCTCCGCCAATGTCTCCGGCGCCTTCGGCACGACTCGCATCTCCATGACCGACAATCTTCTCATACGCAGCACGCCACGGGAGGTGAAGGCGGTCCTGGGCCACGAGATGGGCCACTACGTGCTCAACCACAACGCCATCGGTACAACCTGGAACGGCCTGCTGTTCCTCGTCGGTTTCGTGTTCGTCAACTGGGGCTTCCGGCGGCTGATCAACCTGTTCGGCGGAAACTGGGACGTGCGAACCATCGACGATCCCGCCGGCCTGCCGGTGCTGATGGCGCTGACCGCGATCTTCTTCCTCCTCGCCACACCGGTGCAGAACACCATCACCCGCATGCTCGAACAGCAGGCCGATATGTTCGGGATCAATGCCGCGCGCGAACCGGACGGCTTCGCACGGGCAGCGCTCCAGCTCAGCGAATACCGCAAGCTCGATCCCACGCCGTGGGAGGAGTTCATCTTCTACGATCACCCCTCCGGGCACACGCGCATCTGGACCGTGATGCGCTGGAAGGCTGAACATCTGAACGATCCCGACATCAAAGCGGGACCCGTTTCGCCGCAATGAAGGGCTTTGTGCAAAGCGTGGGACGGCCGAGCGCGCCGCTTCACGCCGCGGCACACAGCCATCATCCCTGGCCGGATGTGACCCTGGCGGCGCAGGAATTGGCATGGCGCGATGCGGCGCGGCTTCTGGATCGCAAATGGGATCATATTTTCGAAAGCATCATTCCAGCGGCGCAGGCCCATATTGGACGCCAATTGAACCTGCCAGATCCCGCCACCATCGCTTTCGCGCCGAACACGCATTCCTTGGTGTTGCGAATTCTCTCGTGCCTGCCGACACAGAAACCCGTGCGCATTCTGACCACGTCTTCCGAATTCATGAGCTTCTCGCGTCAGATTGTGCGGCTGGAGGAAGACGGTCTGGCATTCGTAACGCGAATTTCCGCTGAACCTTTCGAGAATTTCGAAAACCGATTTGCCGCCGCTGCGCACACGGGCGCCCATGATCTGGTTTTCCTCAGTCAGGTGTTTTTCGATTCCGGTTTTGCCATTCGTGATCTTGCGAAACTCGTCGCCGCGGTGCCGGACAAAGACACGTTCGTCGTCATCGACGGCTATCACGGCTTCATGGCGATACCGACGGATTTCGGCGCCTTGGCGGATCGAGCCTTTTATCTCGCTGGCGGATACAAATATGCGATGGCCGGCGAAGGCGCCTGTTTCCTGCATTGCCCGCCGGGTTACGGGCCGCGTCCGCGCGACACCGGATGGTATGCCGGTTTCAGCGCGCTCGAAGGCGGTAACAACAGTGTGGGCTATGCAACGGACGGCAGCCGCTTTCTCGGCGCCACTTTTGACGTCTCCGCGCTCTATCGTTTCAACGCGGTGCAGGACTGGCTCTCGCAGCAGAATCTCAGCGTTGCGGATATGCTCAAACACGTCCGCAGTATCGAAAGAATTTTCCTCGCCGAGATCGACAAGCTTCGCGCGCCGATCTCTTCGTCCATGCTTGTCGTTTCGGATGAAACGCGGCGCGGGCGATTTCTGGGGTTCCGGACCAAAGATGCCGGTGCGATCACCGCAAAGCTCGCGGCGCAGAACATCATTGTCGATCACCGCGGCGACCGGTTGCGCATCGGTTTCGGCATTTATCACAATGAAGACGACGCGCTGCGTCTGGCGCACGCGATTGCAGGTTAGAGCTTCATCAGCTTTTCAAATGCGGCGATCAGCGGTTCTTCGGTTTCGAACACGTAATCGACCGTTTGCGCCGTGACCGATCCCGCGGCGCCATGTTTGCGCAATAGCGTGATCGCCGGGGTCAGCGCTGCATGTGGACAAAGTAGCGAATATTCGCCGCCGGGATTTCCCTTGGCGGGCCGCGACAGAACCGAAACACCGGCCTTCGCGCACGCGGCCAGCGCGGCGTCCGGCTTGCCGCCAAGCCGGGCGCGCAGCACGAAAGATGCCTTGGCCCGCTCGCGCGCCGCCAGCCGCGCCAGCAAACGCTTTGCGGTCGCGGCGCAGGCGCTATCCCATGTGGCGGAAAGGCTCGCTGCCAGATGCGACTGGCTTTTCAGGATCGTTCCGTCGTCCAGCGTTTTGAGGTTGTTCGCGGCCAGCGTCGCGCCCGTCGTGGTGATATCGACGATGGCTTCCGCTGCGCCGGCGGCTGGTGCGCCTTCGGTGGCGCCGGCGCTTTCGACGATGCGGTAATCCCAGATACCCGCTTTCGCGAAAAAGGCGCGGGTCAGATTCACATATTTCGTTGCGACGCGAAGCCGGCGGCGATGGCGCTGATAGAAGGCGGCGCAGACATCGTCGAGGTCGGTCATGCTGGAGACATCGATCCAGGCCTGCGGCACCGCGACGACAACATCGGCAAAGCCAAAACCCAGCGGCTTGACCAATGCGATCCTGCTGTCCTGCGCGGGCGCCGCTTCACGCACCAGATCTTCCCCGGTGATGCCCAGATGCACATCGCCCGATTGCAATGCCGCCGCGATCTCGGACGCTGAGAGCAGCATCACATCGACGTCGGGCATGCCGCCCAGCGTGGCGCGGTAGCCACGCGCACCGGCGGCCTTGCTCATTGCCAGACCAGCATCGGCGAAATAGCCCTGCGCCTGCTCCTGCAAGCGGCCTTTCGACGGAATGGCGAGCGTAAGTTTCGCGCTCATCGCTTCGCCTTTCCCTGCGCGGCGCGCGCGGCCAGCACGCGCTCGGTGCGGATGGCGCAGCCAACGGCAGGAATGGAACGCTTCGCGCCGAGCTGTTCGAGCAGCGTGTCGTAACGACCGCCGCCGGCGATCTGCACCGCGCCTTCCGCATCTCGCGCCCACATCTCGAAAACGAAGCCGGTGTAATATTCCATGTTGCGGCCGAAACGGGCGGCGAAACTCACGCGGCTCGGATCGACGCCCAGCGATTTCAACGTGGCAAGCCGCGCGGTCAGCGCCTTCAAGGGCGCATCCAGGGAAACGCCGGCCGCTTTCGTGAGGCCGCGGATTTTCTCGATGGCTTTCGCCGCCGGTCCGGAAATGGCGAGAAACGAAGCGATGGATTTTGCGATTTTTGGATCGAGGCTCAACGCCGCAGCATCGGCCGCTTGTTCGATCAGCCGGTCCACGATTTCCTCGCGCGTGCGCCCGCCCTGCTGTGCGCCGCCCAGCATGTCCATCAGGCCTTCGAAGGCCGGGCGTGCATCGGTTTCGTCCAAAGTTCCCAGATGCGCGAGAAGCCGCTGCGCGCCGCTGGCATGGCCGCCGGACAAGCGCCCGAGCAGCGCTTCGAAATAACCGCTGCGCCAGAAATGGCGTTTGAGGCGTCCGCGCCATTGCGGCGGAATGTCGAGGGCATCGACGAAAGCGGAGAACAGCGAGAGGTCGCCGAGTTTCACATCAAAGTTGTCCAGACCGGCGGCGTGCAACGCTTCGACCGTCAGCGAAAGAATTTCCGTTTCGGCGGCGGCGCGATTTTCCACGCCGAGAAGTTCGGCGCCGGCTTGGTAGAATTGCGTCGGACGATCCGGCTCCGCCGGCTGAAAGCGGAAGGCCAGGCCGTGATAGCAGAGCCGCGCCGGAAATTTTCCGCGCGCGTCGAGCCAGCCCTTGCAGATCGGAATCGTCAGATCGGGACGCAGGCAGAGTTCGTTCCCCGACGGATCGGTGAGCGTGAATGTGCGGCGGCGGATTTCTTCGCCCGAGCGGTCGAGGAACATTGCGGCCGGTTGGAGGACCGACGGTTCCTGGCGCGCATAATCGTGCGCGCCGAAGACGCCGAGGATCGCTTGTGCCTGCGCGTCCACCGCCGCGATGCGCTTCGCATCATATGTCGGAAAGGCGCTCATTTTGCCCGCGCGAGCATGTCGCGCACTTTTGAAACCAGCTCGGAACGCTGCACCGAAATCTGTGCGGAACGATCCTTTACCCAATCGGCCCGGCTTTCCACGGATTTGGAAAGCTCCGCGCCGAGCGCCAGGTCTTTCAGTGTAACTTCGCTCTTCGCGCGCTCGTCGGAGCCTTCCATCACCGCGATGGCAGCGCTGCGCTTGTCGGCATATTTGAGCTGATCGCCGAATTTCTTGGTGCCGACATAGGCTTCGCAGCGGACACCGGCCGCGCGAAGTTCACTCGCCATTTTGAAACTCGATTGCGGATCGTCCAGCGCCAGCACGACAACAAGCGGCGACAGCGCCGCTTCATTCCGGCCCTTCAGCGCGGAAAGCAGACGCGACACGCCGATGGAAATTCCCGTCGCCGGAACCTGCTGACCCGTGAAGCGCGCGACGAGATCGTCATAGCGTCCCCCGCCGACGACGGAGCCGAACTGGATCGTTTCACCAGCCTCATTGGTGACTGGAAACGTCAGCTGCGCTTCGAACACGGGCCCGGTGTAATAGTCGAGGCCGCGAATGATAGTTTTATCAACCTGAATGCGCTCGTTTCCATACCCGGCAGATTCAACAATATCTCGAATGGCTAGAACCTCGGCGACTCCTTTGCCGTAGGCCTCGCTTGTTCCGTAGATCGCTTTGGAGCCATCATCTGGCGACGTGATAAATGAAAGGATGCCGTCCACTTGGTTTTTCGAAAGGCCTGCTCCTTTAGTGAAATCGCCAGATTCGTCTTTTCGTCCTTCACCAAGAAGTAAGCGCACCCCTTCGCTTCCCAGTCGATCAAGTTTGTCTATCGCCCGCATAACTGTGCCGCGGAGTGTTGGACTTACTTTTGTAGCTTCGAGAATGCCATCGAGCGTCTTGCGGCTGTTGATCTTCACGATGTATTGGCCGTTGAGACCCACCGCCTCCAGCGCATCGCAGGCCATCATCAGCAATTCGGCATCGGCGGAGGGCGAGTTGCTGCCCACCGTGTCGGCATCGAACTGGGTGAATTCGCGGAAGCGTCCCGGTCCCGGTTTCTCGTTGCGCCATACTGGCCCGACCTGATAGCGGCGGAACGGCTTGGGGAGGTTCTGGAAATTCTCGGCCACGTAACGCGCCAGCGGCGCTGTCAAATCGTAGCGCAGCGACATCCACTGCTTGTCGTCGTCCTGCAGCGAGAACACGCCCTCGTTCGGACGGTCCACATCGGGCAGGAATTTGCCGAGCGCATCGGTGTATTCGAAGGCCGGGGTTTCCAGCGGCTCGAAGCCATAAGACTCATAGACCGCACGGATCTTGTCCAGCACCGCCCGCTCAGCCGCGATCTCGCCGGCCGTGCGGTCGCGAAAACCGCGCGGCAGCCGCGCCTTGGGCTTGGATGTCTTCTCGTTACTCATGGAAAGCCTCGAACGAGCGGCCTAGATAGCCGCTCATCCCAAGCCCGGCAAGGAAGGCCCGTCAGTGCGCTTTCATCGGCGCCGGCTTGACCGGCACAGGCTTCGCTGGGGCCGGATGCTTGGAGGCGTAGAGCGCCTGCGCGTTCTGCAGCGCATAGGCACGGATGTCCGCCACGTCGTCCTTCGTCAGGATGTCCTTGAACCAGGCCATGCCGTTGTCGTGCAGCACGCCCTTCAGAACGATGTCGTCATATTCGCCCCAAATCTCCGGCGGGACCGCGCGCAGATCGGGCACTTCACCCGAAGACGCCATCAGCACGCCATGACACACCGCGCAGTTCTGGTGGAACAGGTCGAAGCCCTTCGCCGCCATCTTGGGATCGACCTTCTCGCCCGGCGGCGCGGGAATATTGGCCGGCACTTCCGACGCGATGGGCTTCACATCTTTATAGCCGCCGATCTTGAAGGCGAAGATGCGCCCTTCATTGTTGCCGTATTTTTGCAGCGCCGTGTGCGGGTCGGCCGTCGCACCCAATCCGCCGGAGCCGCCGAAGGCCGCGGCGATGGCGACATATTGCTCACCATTCACCGTGTAGGTGATCGCGGGCGCACTCATGCCAGTCTTCAAATCGATGGTCCAGAGTTTCGCGCCAGTCTTCGCATCGTAAGCCGAGAAGAATCCGTCCGAGCCGCCTGCAAAGAGAAGGCCGCCCGCCGTGGTCAGCATACCGCTGTTCCAGCCACCGCTCATCGGCACCTGCCACACCATCTTCTGCGTGGCGGGATCCCAGGCGCGGATGAAGCCTTTCGCCGGCGCGGGCACTTGCCCTTTTTCAATCGCGCCCATCACCATGTGGCCAAGTTGCGCGAAGTCGCTGACGTTCCACGCGCCGGGCGTGTAGGCGAGCTTGGGCTGCTGGGCATAGATGAAGTTGCCGTCGATCACGGGGATATAGACAAGACCCGTCTGCGGATTGAACGCCATCGGCTGCCAATTGTGCGCACCGATGGGACCCGGAATTTGCGCCGACGGCTTTCCGGTCGTGTAGCGCGCGGAGGGGTTTTCGATCGGCCGTCCGGTTTTCATATCGACGCCAGTGGCCCAGGTGATGGTGGTGTAGGGCTTGGCGGAGATCAGCTTTCCAGTTTCGCGGTCAATCACATAGAAGAAGCCGTTCTTCGGCGCCTGCATCAGAACCTTGCGCGGCTTACCGTCGATGGTGATGTCGGCGAGAATGATGTGCTGCGTGGCGGTGTAGTCCCAGTCATCGCCGGGCGTCGTCTGGTAATACCATTTGAGCGCGCCGGTTTCAGGGCTGAGTGCCACGATGGACGACAGATAGAGATTGTCGCCGCCGCCGGGTGAACGCAGGTTCCTGTTCCACGACGCGCCATTGCCAGTTCCGACATAGATCGTGTCGAGCTTGGGATCGTAGGCCATCGAATCCCACGGCGTGCCGCCGCCGCCCTGTACCCACCATTTGTGATCGGTGCCGCCGGTGGACCAGGTTTTCATCGCCGCCGCCATCGCGGCATCTTCCGGCTTTTTCGACGGGTCGCCCGGCACGACATAAAAGCGCCATTTCATCTTGCCGCTGTCAGAATCATAGGCGGAGAGATAACCGCGCACGCCATATTCCGCGCCGCCATTGCCGATCAGCACATTGCCTTTGACGATGCGCGGCGCGCCGGTGATCGTGTAGGGGCGCGTGCGATCGATGGTGTTGATGTCCCACGCGACCTTGCCGGTCTTCGCGTCGAGCTTGATCAGGCGCCCGTCCAGTGTTCCGAGATAGACCGCGCCTTTCCACAATGCGACGCCGCGATTGACGACATCGCAGCAGGCGTAGCGGCCCCAGTTTCCCGGCACTTGCGGATCGTAGGCCCAGATCTGCTTGCCGGTCTTGGCATCCAGCGCCCACAGCTTGCTCCACGATCCGGTGACAAACATCACGCCGTCCGACACGATGGGCGTGGTTTCGAGACCGCGCACGGTGTTGGTACGAAACTCCCAGGCGACGCCCAGCTTGCCGACATTGGCCTTGTCGATGGAGGTCAACGGCGAGAAGCGTTGTTCGGAATAGGTGCGGCCGTTGGAGAGCCATTCGCCGGGCGTCTTGTCCGCATCGCGGATGGCGACACCGTCAACATTGAACGCGGGCGCCGGCGCGGCTTGGCTCGCCCAGACCGCGAGCATGGAAATGGCGACGGCAAAGCCGGCAATGCGGATGTTCATGGACGCTCCCCTTCGGGCGGCTCTATGTCCGCCGATGGCCGTGAGGTTAGGCAGAGTCTGGCAGCCTCACAAGTTGCGGACAGCTTTTCCCGCCGGTGTATAATGCGCCATGGCCATTCTTTCCGCAGGGTCACCCGCCCCAGAGTTCAAGCTTCCCTCGACGCCGGACCAGATGGTTTCGCTGAGCAAGCTTTGCGGACGGCCTGTGATCCTGGCGTTCTATCCCGCCGACTGGAGCCCGGTCTGCGGCGACCAGATGGCGCTCTATAACGAAGTGCTGCCCGCCTTCCGCGAACACAACGCGATGCTGCTGGGTATCTCGGTGGATGGTGTGTGGTGTCATGTGGCGTTCGCGGAAGCTCGAAAGCTCCACTTTCCACTGCTCGCCGATTTCGAGCCAAAGGGCGAGGTCGCGAAACTCTACGGCGCCTATCGCCACGGCGACGGCTTCTGCGAGCGCGCGCTATTCGTGATCGACGGCGAAGGCGTCATCCGCTGGAGCTATGTCTCCCCGGTCGGCGTCAATCCGGGCGCGGACGGAATTCTGGAGGCCCTTGAAGATCTCGCGAAAGGAAAAAGCTGATGGCCCATCTCAATCCACCCGTCGGCGCACAGGATCATGTTCAGGGCAGCGCCGACGCGGCCGTCACGCTGGTCGAATATGGCGACTATCAGTGCCCCTATTGCGGCAATGCCCATCCCATAGTGAAGCGGCTGCAGAAGATGATGGGCGCGAAGATGCGCTTCGTGTTCCGCAACTTCCCGCTGGCGGAAATGCATCCTTTCGCCACAGCGGCGGCGGACGTCGCCGAAGGCGCGGCGCTGCAGGGCAAGTTCTGGCAGATGCACGACCGGCTCTATGAAAATCAGGACGCCCTCGATCCCGCGGGGCTGAAAAGCCATGCGCAACATCTGCAGCTGGATCTGGGCAAGCTGGAAGATGCCATTCGCAGCGGCACGGTGGTCGAGCGCATCAAGGCCGACTTCAACAGCGGCGTGCGCAGCGGCGTGAACGGAACGCCGACCTTCTTCATCAACGGTCAGCGCTTCGACGGCAACTGGACCGACGAAGCGGAGTTCGCCGCCGCCCTCAAGGCCGCGGGATAGTTGCGCACGAATTTCGTTGCGGCGTCGGCACGAATCTTCAACGAAACACACCCCGGCTGTGGCAGGTTCTCGACTCACAATCGATGACCGGATTCGATGGCCCTCCCTCAGCTTAAGAACGATCCAAAACGCGACGTCCTGAAAGACGTTTTCGGCTTCGACAATTTCCGCCCCGGTCAGGAACAGGCCATCGACGCGCTGCTCGCGGGTCGCAATGTGCTGACCGTGATGCCGACGGGTTCGGGCAAGTCGCTCTGCTACCAGATCCCGGCGCTGGTGATGGGTGGGCTGACCATCGTGGTCTCGCCGCTGGTGGCCCTGATGCAGGACCAGGTGGCGGCGCTGCGGCTGGCGGGGGTGGCGACCGAGACGATCAATTCCGCGCGCGACCGGGACGAGAACGTGGCTGCATGGCGGCGCGTCGCGACAGGCGAAACGCGGCTTCTGTATCTGGCGCCCGAGCGGCTGATGACGGAGCGCATGTTGGAAGCCCTGTTGAAGCTCGATGTCCGGCTGATCGCCATCGACGAAGCGCATTGCGTATCGCAATGGGGCCCGGCGTTCCGCCCCGAATACAGCGCACTGTCCAAGCTCGCCGATCTGTTTGCGAACATTCCCATCATCGCGCTGACGGCGACGGCGGATGAAGTCACGCGCGCGGATATCGCTCTGCAACTCTTCGGCAACCGCGTCGAGATGCTGGTGCAGGGCTTCGACCGGCCGAACATCAGCCTCACCGTGGAGAGCAAGCACAACACCGCCCGGCAGTTGCTCGATTTCGTCCTGCGCCACAAAAGCAAGAGCGGCATCGTCTATTGCTTGTCGCGCAAGAAGACGGAGAAGATTGCCGAGCAATTGCGCGAAGCCGGTATCGCCGCGCTGCCCTATCACGCGGGCATGGACAAGGACGCGCGCGAGGCCAATCAGAACCACTTCATGACCGAGCCGTCCGTGGTGATGGTGGCGACCATCGCCTTCGGCATGGGCATCGACAAGGCGGATGTGCGCTACGTCTTCCACACCGATTTGCCGGGAAGTCTTGAGGCCTATTACCAGGAGATCGGACGTGCAGGGCGCGACGGCGAGCCGGCCGAGGCGCATATGCTATTCGGTCTCGAAGACATCCGCATGCGCCGCGTGTTCATCGACCAAGAAGATGCCGGCGAAGACCGCAAGCGCCGCGAACATGTGCGGCTCAACATGCTGCTCGCCTATTGCGAGGCCTCGCTCTGCCGCCGCCAGCTGCTTCTGGAATATTTCGGCGAGCAGGCGGAGCCCTGCGGCAATTGCGATATCTGCCGCGACCCGGCCGAGCGCATCGACAGCACACAGGATGCGCGGCTGATCCTCGTCGCCATACGCGGCACCGGCGAACGCTTCGGGGCGGGACACATCATCGACGTCCTGCTCGGCAATCGCACGGAGCGGATGACGGAGGCGCATGCGGCGCTCACGGCGTTCGGCGCGGGCGCGGCGCGCAAGAAGGAGGAATGGCAATCACTGATCCGCCAGATGGCGGGCGACGGTTTGCTGCGCCACGATCTGCAGGGCTATGGCGGGTTGGAAATCGCGGAGAAAGGCCACGCACTGCTGCGCGGAGAACGGACGTTCGAAAGCCGTGCCCAAAAAGCCCGCTTGAGGACAAAGCGCGAAGCCCGCGCCGAACGCATCGCCGAACAGCCGCAGGCCGATCGCTCCCTGATTGCGGACCTCAAGGCGCTGCGGCTGCGCCTCGCCAAACAGCGGCGCGTGCCGCCCTATGCGATCTTCTCGGACCGCTCCTTGATCGACATGGCACAGCGCCGACCGAAGGACGAAAGCGAATTCGGTGAAGTTCACGGTGTTGGCGCCGCGAAGCTGAGAGACTTTGGAGCGATCTTCCTGCGCACGATCGGCGAGCACCGCAACGTTCCGGCGTTAACGTGACGGCATGACCTGGCTTCTTTTCGCTTTCTGCGGTCCGGTTCTGTGGGCCGCGTCCACCCATATCGACAAATATCTGGTCGAACGCTTCTTCAAGAAGACCGGCGTCGGCACACTTCTGATCTTCACCTCGCTGATCGGGCTGATTGGGCTACCGATCATCTGGACGTTCGTGGACGTGAGCGTAATCGGGAGCGTTGGTATCACGGTCACGAGCCTGTCCGGCCTGCTCTACATGATCGCGATGTATTTCTATCTGCGGGCGCTGCAACAGGAAGAAGCGACAACCATCGCGCCACTGTTTCAGACCTCCGCGCTGTTCACCTACGCCATCGCCTATTTCGTGCTGCACGAGGCGCTGACGCCGTTGCGCATTCTTGGCGGTGTTCTAGTCATGGCGAGCGCTGCGGTGATTTCCTACGAACCGGGACAGCGGCACCGATTCAAGATTTCCACCGTTCTGCTGATTCTCGCCTGCACGCTCACACTGGCCGTGTCCTCTGTAATTTTCAAATTCTTCGCCATCAAAAACGCGTTCTGGGCCGTCACCTTCTGGACCTTCGCGGGCGAGGCCATGTTTGGTGCGGCAATGCTGGCGCTTCCGATTTACCGAAAGCAGTTCGTCGGCATGTTCAGGAAGCATCCCGGCGCTGTGATCGGCATCAACGCAGCGAACGAGCTGATCAATCTGGGCGGCGGACTGGCGGCGCGTTATGCCTCGATCCTCGGGCCGGTGAGTTTGGTGCAGGCCATCGGCGGGACAACCTCATTCTTCGTGTTTGTGTTCGGCGTCGTGCTGTCGCTGTTCTTTCCCAGGCTGGGGCGCGAGGACCTTTCGCGCGGCAGTCTCGCCCAGAAAGGCATTGCCGTGGCGCTCATCGTGGCCGGGGTGATCCTGATCGGCGGCGATAATTCCGCGCATTGACTTGGGGCTGTTGCCGCGTTCCGATGGCGTGAACAGGGAATACCATGCGCGGCTGGCTTTTGGCTCTGGCATTGTTGATCTCGTGGCCCGCGCGGGCTGCGCAGCCCTGGATGACTCTGCCGCCAACACCCACGCTACCAAAGGCCGATGTAAGCGGATATGCGCCGGTGAACGGCGTGCGCATCTGGTACGCCGAATTTGGCGGGGGTCAGCCGGTTCTGCTGCTGCATGGCGGCCTGGCCAATTCCAACTATTGGGGCAATCAGGTTCGCACGCTGGAAAGCCACTACCGCGTGATCGTGATGGACAGTCGCGGTCACGGCCGCTCAACACGCAACGCCGAGCCTTATGGCTACGATCTAATGTCGGACGATGTGATCGCGCTGCTTGATTATCTGAAGATCAAGAAAGTCGCGCTCGTGGGCTGGAGCGACGGCGCGATTGTCGGCCTCGATATCGCGATGCATCATCCCGATCGCCTATCGAAGCTCTTTGCATTTGCCGCCAACTACGATCCCAGCGGTGTTGCCGATTCGTCGAAAAGCCCGGTCGTCGCCGCTTACATCGCTCGTGCCGGCAATGAATATGCGCATCTGTCCGCGACGCCGAAGGATTACAGCGAATTTCTCGGTCAAATTACCAAAATGTGGGACACGCAGCCGCACTGGGCGAAAGAGGATTTCGAGAAAATCCATGTGAAGACGTGGATCGTGGATTCCGACCATGACGATATGATCGCGCATGACCAGCCGCGAACGATGGCCGACTGGGTTCCTGGCGCAGGCCTGCTGATCGAACCGGAGGTCAGCCATTTCGCATTCATTCAGAACCCGGACCAGTTCAGCGCCGACGTCTTGCGCTTTCTGAAAGCGGACTAGCGTTCGGCAAATCTTGCGCAGCCTGAATCGCTCCACCCTTCCAAAATAGCCCTTTCAACAAAGGGTTTCCGGCGTGCGCGCCGGGCATGCTAGAAGCGCGCATTCAAAAATCCTCAGGGAGATTCCGCTATGGCCCTTTCCATGTATCAGGCATCCGTGCCCGCCTATACGCAGATGCTCAAAACTCTTTCCGCTGTTCTAAAGAAGGCGGAGGCACATGCCGAAGCCAAGAAGATCGATCCTTCAATTTTCGTCAATGCACGGCTCTATCCCGACATGGCGCCGCTGGCGCGCCAGATTCAGATCGCGACCGATCAGGTGAAGGGTGGGCTGTCACGGCTCGCCGGCACCGAACCGCCGAGTTGGTCCGATACCGAAACAACATTCGAAGAACTTCAGGCACGCATCAAGAAGGCTCTGGATTTCGCTGCGAGCATGAAACCGGAGCAGATCGACGGATCGGAAGGCCGCGACATCGTGCTGAAAGTCGGCGGCAACGATATGCCGTTCAAAGGTCAGGTCTTTCTGATTAATTTCTCGCTGCCGAATTTCTATTTCCACGTCGTCACGGCCTACGATATCTTGCGCCACAATGGCGTGGAAATCGGAAAACGCGACTTTTTGGGTTCGATTTGAAACGGCGAAGAATGGCGGGTTGAATCCCCCTCGGCATTCTTGGCCGTTCTCGTGTGTGAGTTTCCAAGTCTTTAGCTGCTCCGCGGGTCAAAACCTTGGGCGGGCGCGACGAATCGCGACACTTTTCTCTCGGCTGTGATTTTGCCTGCAATCGTGCGTCCTTGACGATGTTGCCGCGCGGTTCGTATATCAAACGGTCACTCCATACCGGTTCATAGCATCGTGAAATTCGTGCGCTGCGCCCGCTTTGGCCAGAGGAGCGCCACCTCAAAAACCGATCCGGTCAAGGCACGGGAGCGCGCCGCCGCATGACCTGGATTGTCCGCGTCGCGCTTGAGCGTCCCTACACTTTCGTCGTTCTTGCGATTTTGATTCTGATCGTGGGGCCGCTCGCGGCGATGCGGACGCCGACCGATATTTTTCCCGACATCAAGATCCCGGTCATCGGCGTCGCGTTCCAATATACCGGCCTTTCACCGGATGAGATGGCGGGCCGCATCATCTCGCCCTACGAGCGCGGCCTCACGACCACGGTCAACGACATCGAGCACATCGAGAGTACTTCGCTGCCGGGGATGGGTATCGAAAAGATTTACTTTCAGCCGAACGTCGATATCCGCACAGCGACGGCGCAGGTCACCTCGATCTCGCAAACCACTGTCAAGCAGATGCCTGCGGGAACAACCCCGCCGCTCATCCTGAACTATAACGCGTCCACCGTTCCGATTTTGCAGCTGGCGTTCTCGGGCCAGCATATGTCAGAGCAGGAAATTCTGGACCTTGCACAAAACTCTGTGCGGCCGGTTCTGACCACGATACCTGGCGCGGCGATTCCTTATTCTTATGGCGGCAAGGTACGGCAGCTGCAGATCGATCTCGATTCCCAGGCGCTTCAGGCCAGAGGACTTTCTGCACAGGATGTCGAAAACGCGATCGCCGCGCAAAACCAAATTTTGCCCGCGGGCACCGTCAAATTCGGCGCAACTCAATATACCGTGAAACTGAATGACGCCGCGGAAACGATTGAGGAACTCAACGACATTCCGATCAAATCCGTGAATGGGGCCACGATCTACATCCACGATGTCGGCCACGTACGCGACGGAAACCCGCCGCAGCAAAGCGTCGTTCACGTCGATGGCGTGCGCGCCGTGCTCACCACAATCCTAAAGACTGGATCGGCCTCGACGCTCGATATCGTACAGGGCGTGAAAGATATGCTTCCGAAGCTTGAGGCGACCCTGCCGCCAAACTTCAAAATCAGCCTTCTCAACGACCAGTCCCTATTCGTGAAAGCCGCCATTTCCGGTGTAATGCGCGAAGGCGTGATCGCCGCCGCGCTCACAAGCCTGATGATTCTTCTGTTCCTCGGAAGCTGGCGCTCGACAGTGATTATCGCGATTTCCATTCCGCTCGCCGTTCTCTCCGCGCTTGCCGCTCTTTGGCTCAACGGCCAGACGCTCAACATCATGACGCTCGGCGGCCTGGCGCTTGCAGTCGGCATTTTGGTGGACGACGCCACGGTCACTATCGAAAACATCAACTGGCATCTGGAGCACGGCAAGGACGTGAAGAGTGCGATCCTCGACGGTGCGCAGCAGATCGTTCAGCCTGCCTTCGTTTCGCTTCTTTGCATCTGCATCGTCTTCGTGCCGATGTTGGCGCTCAAAGGCGTGGCCGGATTTCTGTTCGTGCCGATGGCAGAGGCAGTGGTGTTCGCCATGATCGCCTCGTTTATCCTGTCGCGCACGCTAGTGCCGACGATGGCGATGTATCTGCTGAAACCGCACATGAAAGCCGGTGAAACGCCGGAAGAAGCGGATCGCGAGCTGCACGATGCGCAGGGCAACAACCCGCTATCGCGCTTCCAGCGCAGGTTCGAAGTGCGTTTCGAACGCTTCCGCGAGGGTTATCGCAATCTTCTCGCGATGGCGCTCGATCATCGCAAGGTGTTCGTGATCGGCTTTTTGGGTGTCGTTCTCGTGTCCTTCGCGCTTCTTCCCTTTCTGGGATCGAACTTCTTTCCGTCGGTGGACGCAGGCCAGATCACAATCCATGTCCGCCCGCCCGTCGGCACACGCATCGAACATGCGGCCGCAAGCTTCGGTGACATCGAACGCGAGATCCGCAAAACGATCCCGCCAGTTGAATTGTCCTCCATCGTGGACAACATCGGCTTGCCCACCAGCTCGATCAACACGGTCTATAACAATTCCGGCATGATCGGTTATCAGGATGGCGACATCTACATCACGCTAGATAAAGACCACTCGCCGACGGCAGATTATGTGCGCAGACTTCGGGAGCGGTTGCCGGCCGCATTTCCAGGAACGGTGTTCTCGTTCCTGCCCGCCGACATTATCAGCCAGATTTTGAACTTTGGTGCACCCGCTCCGATCGACGTCCAGATTTCGGGTCCGAAGGTGGATCAGGACCGCGCCTACGCGATGGAAGTTTTGCGCGGTCTGGACAACGTCCCTGGTCTGGCCGACGCGCGCATGCAGCAGGCTTTCGACAACCCGCAGCTGCCCAAGGGCGTCACGGTCAATCTGCGCGGTCAGGTGGTGACCATGAATACGGCGTTTACCGGCCTCACCTACGGATTGCTGGCAGCAATTGTTCTGATTTACATGCTCATTGTGGTGAATTTCCAGTCCTGGCTCGACCCCTTCGTCATCATCACTGCACTTCCGGCGGCGCTCGCCGGCATCATCTGGATTCTGTTTGCCACCGGCACGACCTTGTCCGTTCCAGCGCTGACCGGTGCCATTATGTGCATGGGCGTCGCCACGGCGAACTCGATCCTTGTAGTCAGCTTCGCGCGCGAACGTTTGGCGGTAACCGGCGACGCGACATTGGCCGCAATCGAGGCAGGCGTGACGCGCTTCCGCCCAGTTCTGATGACGGCGCTCGCCATGATCATTGGCATGGCGCCCATGGCCCTGGGCTTGGGTGAAGGCGGCGAGCAGAATGCGCCGCTCGGTCGCGCCGTGATCGGGGGACTTATCTTCGCCACCTGCGCTACGCTGATGTTCGTGCCGGTGGTGTTCAGCATTGTTCACAGGCGCAAGGCGCACGAAACACACGGCGCGAAATCCGCCGGACCGAAATCCGGAGAAGCTTATGCCTGATCAGCCAAATATGCTGCGCTACACGCCGCCGCCGCGCCTGAAACTAATCGGCATCGTTGCTGCCGTCGTCGCCATTGTCGTTGTTATTGCCGGTCTCATCACACGCGTCGTCGCGAGCCATGAGGTCAGCGAATGGGCGAGCGCCAATGCGCTTCCCACCGTCAGCGTCATCAATCTCTCCGCAAACGGCAAAACCAGCAATCTCGTCTTTCCGGGCAACGTGCAGGCTTTCAACAGCGCGCCCATCTATGCGCGCGTCAGCGGTTATCTCAAGAAATGGTACGCCGATATCGGCACGCCGGTGAAAGCGGGGCAGCTTCTGGCCGAGATCGATGTGCCGGATCAGGATCAGCAATTGGCGCAGGCGAAAGCCGATTATGGAACGGCATTGGCCAACCAGCGGCTCTCTGCGCAAACGGCAAAACGCTGGAACATGCTTGCGAAGGTCAACGCGGCCGCGCCGCAGGATGTGGACGAGAAGAACGGCGATCTGGCGGCAAAGAACGCCGCAGTCGCGTCTGCCAAAGCGAACGTGGATCGGCTGAATGACCTGACAAATTTTAAGCGCATCACAGCGCCCTTCGATGGCACTGTGACGAGCCGCGCGACCGATGTCGGTGCACTGGTGACTGTCGGTACGCCGACGACCACGCCGCTCTTCACGGTAGCGGATGACAGCAAGATTCGTATTTATGTGAACGTGCCGCAGAACTATTCCGCGCAGATCAGGCCCGGCATGAAGGCAACATTTACCGTGCCCGAATATCCCTCGCAAACATTCGCCGCGACGCTGATGGCGACCGCCGGATCCGTGGACTCGCAATCGGGCACGGTTCTGATGCAGCTTCAGGCGGATAATACCGATCATCGGCTGAAGGCTGGCGACTATGTGCAGGTGAAATTCGATCTGCCGGCGGCGGCCAACACGATCCAGCTTCCGGCCAGCGCCTTGATCTTCAACGACAGCGGCACGGCCGTGGCAGTCATCGGCGCCAACAATCGCGTGATCGTCAAGCCGGTCACAATCACGCGCGATCTGGGCACTTCGGTAGAAATCGCGGCGGGCGTGACGCGGCGCGATCGGGTGATCGACAATCCGCCGGATTCGCTTCGCCAGGGTGACGAAGTTCATGTCGCAGTCGCGGCGACCGGCGCTCCGCCGCCACGTTAATCAAACACGTTCGGAATTCCGTGAGGCCACGGACCGTTCTCACTCGAATATTACTTGCCGTGCCGCGGTTTGGCTTTCTTTTGAAGTTCGAATTGTTTCTGCCGCGTGCGCTCGGCCTCACGCAGCGCCTGTGCCATACCAGAAAGATATTGCCGCGGCGTCGTTTGTGTTTTCACGCCGTACCAGGCAGCCGCGTGGCGCGTGAAATAGGGATCCACGAGATGTGGCCGTCCCAGTGCCACAAGATCCGCCCGGCGGCAGGCGATGATCGTGTTGATCTGGGCAGGCTCGGTGATTGCGCCAACAGCCATCGTCTTGATCCGCGCGATATTGCGAATGCCCTCGGCGAATTGCACCTGATACATGCGTCCATAGGTCGGCTTCTGCTCGGGCACGGTCTGGCCCGATGACGTACTGACGAGGTCGCATCCGGCCGCCTCGAACGCGCGCACGACCGCAAGAACATCGTCTTCGGTAATGCCGCCGGGCGCCCAATCACTCGCAGAAATACGAATCGACATCGGCTTCTGGGCAGGCCAGACGTCACGCATCGCCTGAAACACCTCGAGCGGATAGCGCAAGCGATTCTCTATAATCCCGCCATATTCGTCCGTGCGCCGGTTCGTCAGCGGCGAGAGAAAGCTCGCGAACAGGTACCCGTGCGCGCAATGAAGCTCGAGCATGTCGAAATCCGCGCGGTCCGCGCGTCGCGCCGCCTGAACGAAATCGGCTTTGATGCGGTCCATTGCCCCACGGTCCAACTCCGCCGGAAGCGGGCTGATGCCCTCAAAATAGGCGAGCGGAGAGGCGGAATAAACAGGCCAATTGTCTTTCGCATTCGTCAGGGGACGATCGGCTTCCTCCCAACCCAGTTGCGTGGAGCCCTTGCGGCCCGCGTGGCCGAGTTGCATGCAAATCTTTGTATCAGAATGCGCGTGGACAAAATCGACGATGCGCTTCCATTCAGCTTCCTGCACATCGTTCCACAATCCCGTGCAGCCGGGCGAGATTCGTGCATCGGCTGAAGGACAGGTCATTTCCACATGCAGAAGCCCTGCCCCACCCATCGCGCGCGCTGTGTAATGGGCGAAGTGCCAATCGTTCGGAATGCCGTCGATAGCGGAATACTGCGCCATCGGCGAAACGACGACCCGATTTTCAAGCATCATCTCGCGCAGTTTGAACGGCGTGAACATCGGCGTGGGACGCGTTTCGCCGCAGTCGATTCCAGTTTCCTCAAAATAGGTTTGATACCATTCATCCTCGAAGGCCTTCACGAAGCCCTCGTCACGCAGGAGCAGATTGTCCCAGGTGATGCTCTTGGCGCGGCACATGACGACCATCGCGAATTGCATCGGTTTCATGTCGTTCGAACGTTCCATATGTTCGAACCATGCAAGACTGACATCAGCGTTGTGCTGCGTAACCTGAATCTCGGTCCGGCGCGCTTTATCGTAATCCCGAAAAGCGGCTTCGACCGAATCGTTCGCATGTTCGATCAGTGCATCGGAGAGTGCGATGGCACTTTCCATCGCCAGTTTTGTGCCGGAGCCGATGGAGAAATGCGCGGTGGCTTTTGCGTCACCCAGCAGGACGATGTTCTTGTACCACCAGTTCTCGCAGAAGATGCGCGGGAAGTTGCGCCAGAGCGAGCGATTGGTAATGAGTTTGTGCCCCTCAAGCTCGTCCGCGAATATCTGTTCCAGCAGTTGCGCGCTGTCGTTTTCACCCAAACGGTCAAATTCGAACGCGGCCCATGTTTCAGGGCCCATCTCCATCACCCAGGTCGAGCGGCCGGGCTCGTACTGATAGGTGTGTGCGCAGATCAGCCCGTGTTCTGTCTGTTTGAAGAAATAAGTGAATGCATCCAAAGGCTTGGTCGACCCCAGCCATGTGAACTTGTTCGATTTGAGCACGAGCGACGGCTTGAAATGTTCTTTGAACATCTCACGGATGCGGCTGTTGATGCCGTCGGCGCCCACTATGACATCGCAGCCGCCGAGCTGCGACAGATCATCGACCGGATGCCTGTAATGGATCGCGACGCCAAGCTCTTCGCAGCGTTGTTGCAAAATTCTCAGCAGCGCCAACCGCGAGCAGCCCGCAAAGCCGTTTCCGCCACAGCAGATTTCGCTTCCCTTGTAGCGGATGATGATGTCGTCCCAATAGGCGAACGCATTCTTGATCGCTGCGTAGGATTCGGCATCGCGGCTCAGAAACTCTTCAAGTGTTTCATCCGAAAACACGACGCCGAAACCGAACGTATCGTCGGCGCTGTTCTGCTCATAAACGTCGATCTGCCAATCCGGGCGCGTCTTCTTGCTCAAAAGCGCCAGGTACAGTCCGCCCGGCCCGCCGCCGACAATCGCGATCTTCAGAGGCCCCTCTCGCATCAGTTGGGAACAACCGCTGTCGTTTCGATTTCGATTTTCGCTTCGATCTCCACCAGTCCGGCCACGATGACAACTGCCATCGTGGGATAGTTGCGCCCCATCAATTCCTTCCACGCAAGTCCCAGCTCGGAAAGCGACGCCATATATTCGTCGCGGCTGGTGATGAACCACGTCATGCGCGCGACGTGCTCCGGTCCAGCGGATGCTTCCTTGAGCACGGCCAGCGTGTTCAGAAGAGCCTGCCGGAATTGGCCGGCAAAGGTGCTCGTCTGAAATTTTCCGGCTTCATCCCAGCCAATCTGACCGGCAACAAAAATCAGCCGCCCCTCGGCTTCGATGCCGTTGGAATATCCACGCGGCCTTGGCCAGCCCTCGGGCTGCAATGTGCGCATCGAATGTTCCTCAGTTTCCTTCGAAGACCGGCTGCTGTTTCGCGACAAAGGCGTTGTAGGCGCGTTCGAAATCTTTTGTCTGCATGCAGATCGCCTGCGCTTGTGCTTCCGCCTCGATCGCCATGTCCAGGCTCATGCTCCATTCCTGATTGAGCTGATTCTTGGTCATGCCATTCGCGAAAGCCGGTCCAGCGGCAAGCTTGGCGGCCCAGGCCTGCGCCTCCTTGTCCAACTCGCCGACCGCCACGACCTTATTGAAGAAGCCCCAGCGCTCGCCTTCCTCGGCGCTCATGCTGCGGCCGTAGAACAAAAGTTCCGACGCACGGCCATGACCGATTATGCGCGGCAGGATCGCACACGCTCCCATGTCGCAACCGGCCAGGCCGACGCGGTTGAAGAGAAATGCCGTCTTGGCATCTTGCGCCGCGAGACGAATGTCGGACGCCATCGCCAGAATCGCGCCTGCCCCGGCACAGACGCCGTCCACGGCAGCGATGATCGGTTGCGGGCATCCTCGCATCGCTTTCACCAGATCGCCGGTCATGCGGGTGAAGGCCATGAGCCCGGTCATATCCATCTTCACCAGCGGACCGATGATCTCATGCACGTCGCCGCCGGAGCAGAAATCGCCGCCCGCCCCGCGAACGACAACAGCCTTGACGATATTCACGTGGACAAGCGCGCGGAACGTGTCACGCAGTTCGGCATAGGATTCGAACGTGAGCGGATTTTTACGCTCGGGACGATTGAGTGTGACGGTCGCGATGCCGTCCGCGAACGCCCACAAAAAATGCGTCGGCGCGAAACTCTTGGGGTCCATGATCCGTCCCGTTGGATTGCGCCACAAAGCGCGGTTTGTTGCTCTTCCACAGAAGCCTAGACTAGTTTGCGGTTCAAGGGAGACGGCCAAACGTGGCACGAATCGGAAAACACGCTCTGGTCACGGGCGGGGGCAGCGGTATCGGACTAGCGACGGCCCGGACATTGGCTGGCGCCGGCTGGAGGGTGACGATCGCGGGTCGCAACAAGGAGAAACTTGAAGCCGCTGCCGGCGCAATTAATGACGCACATATCGAAGTTGTCGATGTGACCGACCCGGACGCGGTTCAATCGGCGGTGCGCACGGCGACCATCGCCCGCGGGCCAGTGCAACTGCTTGTCAACAACGCCGGCGGCGTCGCGTCCGCGTCCTTCGAAAAAACAAGCCTTCAGGCGTGGCGACAAAGCCTCGATCTTAATCTGATGGGGACCGTGCATTGCGTGCAGGCCGTCCTGCCGCAGATGAAAGCAAGCGGCTGGGGCCGCATCGTCAACATCGCGAGTACCGCGGGACTGATAGGCTATCGGTATGTCAGCGCCTATGTCGCAGCCAAACATGCCGTTGTGGGACTGACCAAAGCACTTGCCCTTGAACTCGCAAAATCCGGCATCACGGTCAACGCGGTATGCCCGGGCTATACCGACACCGACGTCATCGCGTCAGCCGTTACGACCATCAGCAAATCGGCCAATCGCTCGGCGAAAGACGCGTTGGCGAGTTTTACGGCAATCAATCCGCAAGGCCGGCTCGTCAAGCCGGAGGAAGTCGCCGCCGCCGTGTTGTGGCTTGCCTCAGACGACGCCGGCGCGGTCAATGGAATTGCATTGCCGGTCGCCGGCGGCGAAATCGCATAAGGGATTGAAATGACTTATCAACCGCCCGTTTTTCCTGACAATTTCAACATGGCGGACTATTTCGTGTTCTCGAACATCGAGGCCGGCCGCAGCGAGAAAACCGCGATCCTGTTCGAGGGCGCGGCAATCACGTATCGCGCGGTCGCGGACAAGGTTATGCGCGTGGCGCGCGGCCTGGTTGGCGATGGCCTCTTGCCTGAACAACGCGTGCTCATTTGCATGCAAGATCGTCCCGAGTTTGCCTATGCATGGTTTGGGGCGATCAAGGCCGGCGCGGTCGTAACCCAGATCAATCCTCTGCTTCCCGCTTCGGACTACGAATATTATCTCGACTACGTCAAACCGCAATTTGTGTTTGTGGACGAACAAAGCCTGCCTGAATTCGAAAAGGCTTTGCAGAACACACGCCACTGCGGCCGTGGTTCGGGGCGGGACAACGTCATTCTCGTGAGTCACGATTGCGCGGGGCATCAAAGCTTCGACTCATGGATCGAGCGCGAGCCCAAAGACGGGGCCGAACCGTGGCCGACGCGCAAAGACGATCCGGCGGTCTGGCTGTTCACAAGTGGCACGACCGGCCAGAGCAAAGGTGCTGTCCATACTCACACCCACTTCCCATTCAACACCGAAGTGTACGCCAAGGATTTCATCGGCATCCAAGAAAGTGATGTAACGATCTCGGGTGCGAGGCTCTTTTTTGGCTATGCAACCGGCACAAATCTCATGTTCCCGTTCGCTGTCGGGGCAACGGCTCTATTGTTTCGGGAACAGCCAACGCCGGAGCTGCTGTTCGAACTGATCGAAAAGCACAAGGCGACCGTGTTCACCAGCGTGCCGACCCTAATCAACAAAATGCTGCAGGCCCCGCAAGAGCAACGCCGCGATATTTCCACCGTCCGTCTGATGTGGAGCGCCGGTGAAGCGCTGCCGCTCGATCTGCATGATCGCTGGAACCGCGCGTTCGGCGTACCGATCATCGACGGCATCGGCAGCGCAGAAAGTTTCCACATTTATATCAGCAACCGTCCGGGACACGTTCGGCCCGGGAGCTTGGGCAAGCTGGTGCCCGGCTATGAGGCCAAGCTCGCCGATGACGACGGCAATCTCGTCGCGCAAGGCGATGTGGGAACGCTGTGGCTCAAGGGGGATTCCGCCGCGCTCTACTATCACGGGGCTTACGAGAAATCGAAGGAGCATCTGCGCGGCGGCTGGATCGTGAGCGGCGACAAATTCCGCCAGGACGGTGACGGCTATTGGTACTATGAAGGCCGCGGCGACGATCTGCTCAAGAGCGGTGGCATTTACGTGAGTCCGCTTGAGGTGGAAAATTGCCTTATCCAGCACGCAGCCGTGCGCGAATGCTGCGTCGTCGGGAAGAAGGATGAACACGGACTTGAAAAGCCGCTCGCCATCATCGTGCTGAAGGAGAATTTCAAGCCTTCGCCCGCGTTGGAAGCCGAACTCATCGCCTTCGCGAAAAGCAAACTCGTTCGCTACAAGGCGCCGCACTGGATTGCATTTGCCGATACCGCGCTGCCCCGCAACGACCGCGACAAGGTCGATCGCAAAAAACTTAAGGCCGCGCACGCATGAAAGCGGAGTTTGCAGAAAATACCTGGCTCGCTGTGCGCGATGCATTGAAGAGCGGCAAGCCTGTCGTCGCTATTCTGCCCTGCGGCGCCACCGAAGCGCATGGACCACATCTGCCGCTGAACACCGACGTAATCATCAGCGAAACCATGGCGGCTCGCGCGCTGCCCGTGCTTAGAGAGCGTGGCTACGTGACAACGATCCTGCCGGCACTGGCCTATATGCCCGCCGGCTACGCCGAAGCATTTTCCGGAACCATCACGGTGAACGCCGTGACCGCCAAAACATTGTTGCTCGACATTGCGATGAGCCTGAAGGCGCAAGGCTTCGCCTGCCTCGCATTCGCCAACAGCCATTTTGATCCCGCGAACGTTGCCATGCTGCGCGAAGCCGCCGAGGAAATCCGAAGGCGCGGCCTGGCTATCGCTTTTCCCGATTTCACGCGCCGCAAACTGGCGCAAACACTGACGGCGGAATTTCAGTCTGGCGCCTGCCACGCGGGACAATACGAAACCAGCCTGATCATGGCGGCACGGCCTGATCTCGTTGACGATGCCGTGCGGCGACAACTGGCCGATAACCCGGCAAGCCTGACCGACGCGTTTGCGAAAGGCGCGCGGACGTTCGAGGAAGCCGGTGGCCCAGATGCCTATTTCGGCTATCCGCGCAATGCCAGCGCGGCCGAGGGTACCGAGTGTTTCAGGATAATGGCGGCAGCGCTGGCTGCCGCGGTTGAGGAAGCGTTATCCGCCCCCAGTGGCAAGGCTCACGGCAAGACCAGAAGCCGATAACCGATGCCCGGTTCCGTGATCAACACGCTTGGCGTCGCTTCAGGTTCCAGTTTCTGCCGCAATTGGCGCATGAGAACACGCAAATATTGTACGTCTTCGACGTGTGCCGGTCCCCACACCTCTGTCAAAAGCTGGTGATGGGTCACCACCTTCCCCGAATGCCCGACAAGAAATCGCAACAAGCTGTATTCTTTCGGCGAAAGATGAACTTCGTCAGCATCGACATGAACACGCCGGTTGACGAGATCAACGGTTAGATGCCCGGTGCGGAACACGGGCGCCTCGCCAATGGTCTGCAAACCGTGGCGCAGCGCCGCTTTTAGGCGAGCCAAAAGCTCCGCCATATCGAACGGCTTGGTGACGTAATCATCTGCGCCGAGTTCGAGTGCCCTCACCTTTCCATCAACATCGTTGCGCGCTGAGAGCACGACGATCGGCGTCAGCGCACCACTGCGAATATTTTGGATGATCGCAAAGCCGTCTTGATCCGGCAAACCCAGATCGAGAATAACAGCGTCTGGCCTGTCCTTCACGAATGATTTGAGCGCTTCCGCGCCGTTCGCCGCTTCGATGCATTCATAGCCATGAGGCGGCAGCCCGGCGCGCAGAAACCGTCGAATTTGCGGTTCGTCATCGACAATAAGAATCTTCGGCAGTTTAGCGGTCATCGGCGTTCATGGCCTTCGGCGATATTGGAAGCGACACGGTCAGCACAGCGCCAATGCGGTCCGTTCGGTTCGCAGCGTCGAGCCGCCCGCCGAAAGCTTCGACAAATCCACGCGCGACGGCGAGACCAAGACCGGTGCCGGCAACGCGCCGGTCTGCCGCTTTCGCGCGATAGAATTTATCGAAAATATGCGGAAGTGCCTCCGGGGGAATACCTGGCCCTTCATCCTCAATCGTGAGCAGAACCACATTTGCCGAAACACGCGCGCCCACACGAATGCAGGAAGTTGATGGAGCGTATTTGGCGGCATTGTCGAGAAGATTTACGATTGTCTGTTCGAGAAGAAGCGGGTCGACCGAAACCAAAGGAAGATCATCGGGAAAATCGAATTTTATCTGGTGGCCTGACAATCGGCGCGCGAGCCGCTTACTCGCGGCTTCAACAAGCTCAGCGACATCGACAACTTCCAATTTCACGCCGAGTGCGCCTGCCTCAAGCCGCGACATGTCAAGGAGGTTGCCGACGAACCGGTCAAGTCGCTCCGCTTCATCCCGGATCGTCGCCAGCAATTCATCGGTTTGCTTGGAGTCATACAGATTTCGGTTCGACAGCAACGTGGTTGCAGAACCCAAGATGGATGCCAGCGGCGTTCTCAAATCATGCGAGAGCGAGGTGAGCATTGCCACGCGAAGCTTGTCGGCTTCGACATGGACCTGGGCTTCATCGACGCGTTCAACGAGTTGAGAACGCTCGATTGCGAGTGCCGTTTGATCGATCAACGCATCGAGGAGTCTTCGATCGTCCGGCGTAAACCAGGTCTTTTCGTTAAATCTATGGAGTCCGATAACACCCACCAGCCCAACGCCCGTACGCATCGGAAGAAACAGCCGCTTGGCGCCCGGCAAAGTTTCGGCGTTTCGCCCGGCAGGCGTGGCGTGGTCCCAGCACCATCCGGCTGCCGCAAGGTCCTGCAAGTCGAGTTCATCCTCAGGAGGGTATCCCGCGCGGATCGCAGGGCGACCGGTCACCGGATCGGGCAACAGTATGACCACATTGGTCTTGAGCATGGACGCTATTTGAAAAGCAGCGGCCCACAGAATGTCGTCGAGCCGGGCAATGCCGGCGAGCTTTCCCGCATAGCTATAAAGTTCAGCCGTAATCCTTGCGCGCGCAGAAGCAATGTCGGCCTGGACGCGCACGCGAGCAGCCAGATTGCCTACGATGATCGCTACAAACAGCAGCACCGTGAATGACAGGAGATTGTTGGGGTCTGCAACGGTAAACGTGTAGAGCGGAGGCAAGAAGAAGAAATTATACGTCAGGGCGCTGAGAAGCGCAGTGAACAGCGCAGGGCGAAGACCAAAGGTAACCGCGCTCAGAAGCACCGGAACAAGGAACAGCATCCCGATGCTCCCCAGTGCGTGGGACATGGCGGCGTTAAATATCCAGGCGATGCCGATAGTCAAGCCAACGGCAAGCGAACTCCACGCGTAGTCCCGCCATGCGCGAACATTGACACTTGGCGCCGTCCGGACAGACTTCGCTGCAACCACCTCGCCTTCGGCCAGCACGGCTGTCACACTGATCGCGCCGCTGTCCCGCATAAGATCGCGAACAACGGAGCCATGCAGAATCTCGAACCAGCGCGATCGCTCGGATTTTCCGATCAGGATTTGCGTGACGTTATTCTGGCGCGCGTATTGCAAAAGCGTCTGCGCAATATCTCTTCCTGGAAGCGTCACGGACTCGGCGCCCAAACGCTGCGCCAGCCGCATGGTATCGGCAACACGGTCCTTTTCAATTTCGCTCAACGTCGTGTGTCGCGGGCTCTCAACATAGAGCGCGGTCCAGGCAGCTTTCACGCCGTCAGCCAGCCTGCGCGCGCGCCGAACCAACTCCGCGGAAGATGGATGCTCGTTGACGCAAACCAAAATGTGCTCGCCGGCCGGCCACGGGCCACCTATGCCATGCGCCTGCATGTAGTCTGTCATATTGCGATCGACATGCTGCGCGGTTTTGCGCAAGGCGAGTTCGCGCAGCGCCGTCAGATTGCCCGGCGAGAAGAAATGGCGCAGCGCACGCTCAGCCTGCGATTTGACATAGACCTTGCCCTCGCGCAGCCGCTGCAACAGATCGTCGGAGGTCGTATCGACCAGCTCGATCTCGCCGGCTTCGTCGAGCACTTCGTCCGGGATGGTCTCGCGCACATGTATGCGCGTGATCTGCGCGATAACGTCGTTCAAGCTTTCGATGTGCTGAATATTGACAGTGGAATAGACGTCGATCCCCGCTTCAAGCAGTTCTTCCACGTCCTGATAGCGCTTGGGATGGCGGCTGCCTTCCGCGTTGGTATGTGCCAACTCATCAACCAAGACCAACTGGGGCCGCCGCTGCAGAATGGCGTCCAGATCCATTTCAAAAATGACACGCCCTTTATAAAGCGAGCGTTTCTTCGGAAGAATCTCAAAGCCCTTCGTCAAGGCTTCCGTTTCGACGCGGCCGTGGGTTTCAACGACGCCGACGACGACATCAACGCCATCGAGCCGGCGCCGGCGCGCCTGGGTAAGCATCTCGTAGGTCTTGCCCACGCCGGGTGCGGCGCCAAGAAAGATTTTGAACCTACCGCGACCTTCCTTCTTGGCCTGTTCCAGAAGGGCATCGGGCGAGGGACGGTCTTCAACGATTCTCGTCGCCATCCCGCGAAGATAACTCAGTGGCCCCCGGCTTGTATCGTATCAAGCGCCATATTGAGCTTCAAAACGTTGACGTGCGGCTCGCCAATCAGTCCGAGAAAGCGTCCCTCGACATGCTCATCGACAAGCTTGCGCAGGACGTCCGGCGAAAGGCCACGCGCTTTCGCGATCCGCGGCACCTGGAAGTAGGCACCCGCCGGTGTGATGTCGGCATCAAGGCCGCTGGCGGACGTTGTCACCAGATCCACTGGCACCGGGACGGCGGGATTTTCGGCATGCAGCTTGGCGGCGTCGCCCGAAACGCGCTTGATCAACGCCTTCGATGTCGGCCCTAGATTCGAGCCCGACGAATTGGCTGCGTCATATCCGTTGCCAGCGGCCGACGGACGCCCATGGAAATATTTGGTGCTGGCGAAAGTCTGGCCGATCAGTTCGGAGCCGATGACCTTGCCGTTGCTTTCGATAAGGCTGCCATTGGCCTGACGTGGAAACAGCAACTGAGCAAGCCCGGTCATTCCGAGTGGATAGGCGAGCCCGGTGATGATCGTAAAAAGCACGATCATCAAAATTGCGGGACGGATATGTTTTGACATGGTGTGTGTTCCTCAGACAAGGCCAACGGCGTTGATAGCCATATCGATGAGCTTGATGCCGACGAACGGCACGATAATGCCGCCGACGCCATAGATCAGAAGATTGCGGCGCAACAACGCAGCGGCTCCGACCGCGCGGTACGCGACGCCACGCAAAGCCAACGGAATGAGCGCGATGATGATGAGCGCATTGAAGATGATCGCCGAAAGAATGGCGCTCTGCGGCGAATGCAGGCCCATGACGTTCAGCGATTGGAGTTGCGGATAGAAGGCGACAAACATTGCCGGAATAATGGCAAAATATTTCGCAACGTCATTCGCAATGGAAAACGTCGTCAGCGCGCCGCGCGTGATGAGCAATTGCTTACCGATCTCCACGATTTCGATAAGCTTGGTCGGATCGCTGTCGAGATCGACCATGTTGCCGGCCTCGCGTGCCGCCATGGTTCCCGTGTTCATCGCAACGCCGACATCGGCCTGGGCTAGCGCCGGCGCGTCGTTGGTGCCGTCGCCGCACATGGCGACGAGCTTACCTTTCGCCTGTTCATCGCGCATCAATTTGAGCTTTGCTTCCGGCGTGGCTTGCGCGAGGAAATCGTCGACGCCGGATTCTGCGGCAATCGACGCCGCGGTTAATGCGTTGTCGCCCGTGATCATCACGGTGCGAATACCCATCTTGCGCAATTCTGCAAAGCGCTCGCGAATTCCGCCTTTGATGATGTCCTTCAGATGGATCACACCCAACAGCTTTCCGTCCCTGGCAACGGCAAGTGGCGTGCCGCCGGTCTTCGCGATCCGCTCCGAAATCGTTACGATTTGGAGCGCCGTATCGCTGCCGACGGCCTTTAGGGCTGCAGCAGCCGCACCATCCGCATCGCGCGCCGCAGGGATTCCATTGCTGGCCCGGACATAGTCCAGCACGGCATCGACGGCGCCTTTGCGGACAGACGAACCTTCAACGTCGATTCCACTGATGCGGGTCTGCGCGGAAAAAGGAATGAATTTGGCATTCATAGGCGCCATGTCGCGGCCGCGGATGCCGTATTTTTCCTTGGCCAACACGACGATGGAGCGGCCTTCCGGCGTCTCGTCCGAAAGCGACGCGAGCTGAGCGGCATCGGCCAATTCCTGGGCAGTGACTCCCGAAATAGGCAGGAGCTCGGTCGCCTGGCGATTTCCAAGCGTGATCGTTCCGGTCTTATCGAGCAGCAGCGTATCGACGTCGCCCGCCGCTTCGACCGCGCGGCCCGACATGGCAAGCACATTGAAGCGCACCAGACGGTCCATGCCGGCAATGCCGATGGCCGACAGCAGCGCCCCAATCGTCGTCGGAATGAGAGTCACGAAGAGCGCTACCAGCACAAGCACGGACATATGCCCGCCGGCGTAGGTCGCAAAGCTGGGGATCGTCCCCACCGCGAACACAAACACGATGGTCAGCCCGGCGAGCAGAATATTAAGCGCGATCTCGTTGGGCGTCTTCTGGCGTTCCGCGCCTTCGACCAGCGCGATCATCCGGTCCAAGAATGTATGCCCCTGCGCCGCAGTAATCCGCACCTTGATCCAGTCGGAGATCACGGTCGTTCCGCCGGTCACGGCCGAACGGTCGCCGCCGCTCTCGCGAATGACGGGCGCGGATTCGCCGGTGATGGCGGCTTCGTTGACGGAGGCAACGCCCTCAACAACTTCGCCATCGCTCGGAATGAGGTCCCCCGCTTCGACGAACACGACATCGCCCAGCTTGAGGGCGGCGGCCGGTATCAGACGCGGTTTGACGGCACCCTTATCCAGCAACTTGGCAACGGCATCAGTCTTGGTCTGGCGCAGCGCCGCAGCCTGGGCCTTGCCGCGGCCTTCGGCGACAGCTTCGGCAAAATTCGCGAACAGCACTGTGAACCAGAGCCAGAGATTGATCTGGAACGAAAACCCATAGTTACCTCTACCTGTGGCAAGATCGCGAATGAAGAGGATCGTCGTCAAGGTGGCGACAACCGCCACCACGAACATGACCGGGTTGCGGATCAGAACGCGTGGACTGAGCTTTTTGAACGCATCGCCGATCGCCGGTATCAGAATCTTCGGATCGGTGATTGTCGCTACTGACGAGCGCTGACGAGATTTGGAGATTTCCATGTGTATGCCTCTTGGGCGTCTAGTAGAGCGTGCCGGCTTGCATCGAGAGATGCTCAACCAACGGGCCCAGCGCGAGTGCCGGGAAATAGATCAGGCCACCGACGATGAGGATCACGCCGATCAACAAGCCGACGAAGAGCCCGCTGTCCGTCGGAAATGTCCCGGCTGAAGGCGGAACAATCTTCTTCGCGGCCAACGAACCGGCGACGGCAAGCATCGGTACGATCATCAAGAAGCGGCCGATGAACATCGCGAGACCGAGCGTCGAATTGTAGAACATCGTGTTTGCAGTGAGCCCGGCGAAAGCGCTGCCGTTATTTCCTGTCGCCGAAACGAAGGCGTACAGGATTTCGCTGAATCCATGCGGCCCCGAATTTTCCGGCCCCGCAAGACCGGCGGGAAGAACAGTGGCGAGTGCCGTGAAGCCCAGCATCGACATTGGCAGGATAAGAATGGCGAGCATCGCCATCTTGACGTCTTTCGCTTCAATCTTCTTACCGAGATATTCCGGTGTCCGCCCGACCATCAGGCCGGCGATAAAGACGGCCAGGATCGCGAAGAGCAGCATGCCGTAGAGGCCCGAGCCCACGCCGCCGAAGATGATCTCGCCCAGCATGATGTTGAAAAGTGGCACAATGCCGCCAAGCGGCATCAGGCTGTCATGCATGGTATTGACCGCGCCGCACGATGCATCGGTCGTGACCGTCGTGAACAGCGCCGAGTTCGCTATGCCGAAGCGAACGTCTTTGCCCTCCATGTTGCCGCCGGATTGAAGCAGGCTTGGCGTCTGATCCACATGCAGCGTCGTGAAAGCGGGATTGCCCGGCGCTTCGGCCCAAAAAACAGTCGTCGTACCGGCAAGAAAAAGAAGGCCCATCACCGCGAAGATCGCCCAGCCCTGACGCTCGCTTTTGACCATGCGACCGAAAAAGTTTGTCAGCGCGGCGCCAAGCGAGAAAATTAGGATGAGTTGCACGAGATTCGTGATCGCGTTCGGATTCTCATATGGATGCGCGGAATTGGTGTTGAAGAAGCCGCCGCCATTCGTGCCCAACATTTTGATGACTTCCTGAGAAGCCACCGGGCCTTGTGCGATCGTCTGCTTTGCCCCTTCCAGCGTCGTCGCGTTGACATAGGTGTGCAGGTTTTGGGGCATCCCCTGCCAGACGAAAAACAGCCCGACGACAATGGAAATCGGAAGCAGGATGTAGAGTACGCAGCGCGTCATATCGACCCAGAAATTGCCGATGCCCTGCGCCGAACGTCGCGCGAAGCCGCGCACCAGCGCCACCGCCAGCGCGATGCCTGTCGCCGCCGAGAGGAAATTGTGAACCGTGAGCCCGGCCATTTGGACCAGATAGCTCATCGTCGTTTCCGGCACGTAGGATTGCCAGTTGGTGTTGGTGATAAAACTGACCGACGTGTTGAAGGCGAGATGTTCACCCACTGCCGGCAGGTGTTGGGGGTTAAACGGGAGAATGGCCTGCAAGCGCTGCAACGCGTAAAGCGCGACGAAGCCCGCCATGGTGAAAGCCAGCATGGCGATCGCATAGACCACCCAATGCTGATCTTCTGCTTCGTCGACTCCGGAAATTCCATAAATAGCGCGCTCAATCGGCCGCAGAATCGGCGAAAGAAATGTGCGGTCGCCGCCGAACACACGCATCATGTAGCCGCCAAGCGGCTTGGTGATTGCGATGATGATCACGCAATAGAGCGCGATTTGAAGCCAGCCATTGATTGTCATGAAAGAGCGCTCCTCAGAACCGCTCGGGGCGGATCAAAGCGTAGATGAGATAGATGAGCAGGCCGACGGTAACGATCGCACCCAGGGTGTAATCAACAATCATTGGGCTCTCCTCAGAGACGGTCGCAAGCGACGGCGTAGAGCATCGCGCCCGCGAGGAACGTGAGGCCAATTGCTATGAAAAGGATATCGAGCATGGGAAACCTCTTCGCTCTTACGGCAAGATCGCGATAATCAACTAAGCCGAATGACATAAAGGAACGAGACGGAAAACGGGGCCCGCGCATAAGATTTTCATAAAGATTTCGTCGCGGGGAATGCAACCCTGAAAGACTGGGAGCCTGCTGGACCAATATCTTTTTGGTCCAGCACAGCGCCGCTCGCCTAGAACACGATCCCCGCTTCGAGCATCAGCCGGGCTTGCGAATCCTTGTCGAAGGCCTTGCCGAACTCGAACGAGGCGTTCGAGACCGCGGTGTAGGACGCGTCGGCGCGCACGAAGAACAGTTTGTTCTGATAGGTCGGTGTGAGCGTAAACGACCAGGCTTTGCTCTTGGGCCCATAGAGAAGAAGGCTATCGGCACCTGACGAGGTTTCATATTCGACGCGACCCGAGAGGTTCCAGTTCGCATTGAGTGCGTAGTTCGCCAGCACGCCGAAGCCCCATTCCGAGCCCTCTGCAAGACCGAGCGCCGCATCGGAATCGACATGCTGGTATTGGATGTACGGATTGATCAGCCAGGGCGACGAGTTATACGTATAGATCAGGTTGTAAACTTGGCCGTTGTTCAGGTTTTCAGGCGCGGTGAAGGATCCATAGTCGGTCTTACCCAGATTGCCGCCGCCCGCGAAGGCCAGTGTGTTCGAACTGTCGAACGCGTAGGACACCAGCCCCGAGAGCCAGTTGTAGCGGTTGGAGTAATAGCCGTCGTTCAACGATAGCGAGGCCGAGAGCGGGCCGCTCGCATAATTCACCTGGAGGCCGCGGCTGATTGACGGCTCCTGGAACCACATCAGCCCGCGCTCGATGTTCATGTTCTCCGTCGTGAAGGTATATTCCGCACCGATCAGGGTCGGCAGCTTGCCGGCCTGGATGGAGAATGTGTCGCTCAACTGGAGCTTCAAATAGGCAACCGGCACAACGCCAAAGGTGGCGGAGGTGTTGGTCGAAGCCTTGAGATAAGATGCGCCAACGGAGGGCAGCGAATATTCGCCAGCCTGCACATAGAACTGTACAAGTCCGTCAGTCTTCTGGATCGAAACCTGCGCGTTGGTGAAATCGAACGTCGAACTGCCGTCGCCCGGCGCCAGATGCTGCGGATTGGTTTGCAGGAAGGCGAGACCGGTCACGGCACCGGTGACGTAGATGGTGCCGAGGCCCGCGTCGAAGGATGTGGGGTTCGGATTAGCAGTGAGCGGGCCTTCCATGGCCGGCGTCGTCATCGGCGTGGGAGCCGGTGCCGCCGCTGGATCGGCCTGCGCCACGCTTGCCGAAAGCGCCAACGCCGTGGTGATTGCGGAGCCGTAAAGGCACCATCTGCGCGACCGTTTCGCACCGCGCGTTGCAGCATGCGCAACACCGGCCACTGCCTTGTCTTGATACCCGTTCATTGGCGACCCCTTCGATCGATTGATGGCTCGAGCAACAAATGCTGCCCGTCAGCGTCCGCTATTTTTTTTGGCACTGCTTTATGAAAAAGGCGGATTCGGAACGAACAAATTGACCGCCAGAACAGCCGCTCCCGCAGCAGCCAGTATCGCGAAAAGTTCGGTCAATACCCTTCCCTGGGAATTCTCAGGATTCGGCAATTGCTCCGACCCCAAGCGACAGGAGACTTCCGGCCAAAACTCGTGCATCGCTTCCGCATCGCGCTGCTTTTCGCGCGTGCGGGAGACGGCCGGAACAAATGTCTCGGTTCGCTGCGCCGAACGCTGACTGCGCAAACGGCTTTGGCCATTGCGGTGCGGAACATCGAATTTGAGAATCTGCGTCATCGTCAGCATCCCAAGGGGGGACATGCGGTTACCACTCAGCAATCCAAGCGGGAGTGTTAGAGCCGGCCCGCATAAAAATTCCATACGGAAAAAAGGGCTGCGCCATAAAGCTTTCGTAGGTGTGGCTGGCGGAGGAAACCCGGCTTCTTGCCGGCGGGATTTCCTGGCAAATTCAAAAACTTTGTTCTTGGCGGTTCGGTGCGTTTTGGCGCTGAGTGTGCAGTCGCTTCACAGACAAACCCTGCTCAGCCGAATGCGGGTTATTGGGAGCATGTTGCGCCGCAACGAGGCGCACTTCGGCACGAAGGATAAAATCGCGATTCCCTGAACACTTGATCGAATTGGATATTTTGTGGCGGCAAATTGCGGATTCCGACATCAATGCCAACACGGCCGTGACGCCAATTTAGCCTACGAAATCAACTCGAGCCGCGTCATGTCATAGTCATCGGCAAAATCACAGATAGTGCGAGATCTTCACAAGCACGCTGGTGGATTGCGGAAGGCTGCCGAAATCAGAGCGCCGAGTGCCGAAATTTGTGTCGATCAACGCACCAGCGGTCCAGTCGCGCGACAGATAATAGTCGGCCGTCACCTGCGCGATGCCGGAGCCATCGCGCGTGTCGGCGTTGACGAACGCACTCAGCGCGAGGTCATGGACGAAGGCATCCTGCCAGCTCGCGCGGAGGAAGACGCTGCTGCGGGCCATCGGTTCCTGGCGATCGCCGGCAAAGGAACGGATGTACCACAGGGCGCCGAGCGCGGACGCGTTGCTGGCCGCTCCAACGCCAAACCAGTTTCGCCAATCGACATCGGAGAACCCCGCTTGATGGTAGTGATATTCGAGATTGAGCGTCATCTCGGACTCCGTCGCGTAGGATACGCCCATGGTCAGGTCGTTCCGAAAGGTGTTTGCGGCATTCTCAGGAATGATCGACGGAGCGGCCGGAGGCAATGTCCCGCTGGCGCGGCCGAAGAGAAGTGCGTCGTGGACCAGACTGGCACGATCGCCGCCGGCCCATTCGACATAGCCGATGACGGATTGGCCAAAGGCGCGCGTCAGATTGAGACCAAAGCTGCTGCGGCCTGCTTCGTTGAAAAAGAGGAATTCCGGGCTGACATCGTCGAACAGCGTCACGCTGACTTTGACGAGGATTCGCGTGTCGGCGTTCGTGCGGTCGAACATCGGGTCGAAGCTCGGCAAATTGTCGTTGAAGTAGATCGCGCTGGCGCGTTCGAACTTCGGCGCCAGAGTCACGGTCAGCGCGGCGCCATTCCAGACGCGCTGGCCGAGCAGCATGACGGTACCGAGCCGGTCCTCGCGTAACACGGTCGGATCGGCGGTCAAAGGCTCGACGACGGCGCTGGTTTTGAAGAAGTCGGTCGGATTGAAACCCAGCGCGACGCCGCTCTTCAGATTGATGCGGCCCAGTTCGAGGAATAGGCCGTCGCCGACCCGCCAGGCGAGATAGCCCTCGCGGAAATCGTGGCGGATGTTTTCGTGGCCCGGGAACGGCAGATCGTCTTCGGCGCGCAGATTGAGGCGACCGCTATAGACAACGCTCAATGTGTCGTTCAGCGCCCAGTCGAGCCGGGCGTCGAGGAATAACCGCTCCTCCCAGGACGGCGCTGACGAGGGCGGCAACGGCACGGCCAGCGACGCGCGATAGGAATAAGCGGCGACGTCGTCCTGCAGATAGATGGAGCGTGTGCCGGTCGCCGCATCGGTCGGCGGCAATTCGCTCACGGCTGGTGGTATGCGGTCGAGATCGCTGTCGTCAGCGGCAACGGCCGGCGCGGCACAAAGAAAGTAACTTGCACAGATCGCGGCGAGTAGGTACTGGCGCATCACTGCGCCGGGACATGTGGAAGATAGTCGCGCTGGAACCAGGAATCGGGAATGTCCTGATAGTGGAAGCCTGAAAAATCGATCGTGGTGACCAGCGCGCTGTCCAGCGCGTCGATGATGACCGCCTGCGTCGGGCGCACGCGGTCCAGGCCCATCGCGAAATTGCGGTAGTAGAGGGTCTTCAGCAGCCGGCCGCTGTCGGAATAGAATTTCGCCTTGATCGGATAGTGGGAATTCTTCTCCACCCAATATTCCACGCGGTTGTAGGTGGCGCCGTCATTCGCGCTCCTGAGGTCGAGATGCCAGCAGTCGCGTTTCTGCCGGCTCGCGTCATCGATGGTTTCCTCGCCGATCAGCGCGGCGGTGTAGTCGACCGCGAGGTTCTCCGTGAGGATATCGCCCGCCGAGGCCTGGCCCGTCAGCGTCTGCTGCGGCGGTATGCGGATGCTGTCCTTGGAGGCGGGATCGTAGAACCACAGCACATTGCCGCGGAACAGGATCATCTTGCCGGCATCGCGAGGCGGATCGACATAGATCACTAGGTCGCGGAACTGATGCGTTTCAAGATCGATCTTGGAATAGACCGTGAAGACGTTTTTGTCGGTCGGCTTGCCGGCATTGTACTCGATATTGGTGACGATCAGGCGGAATGGCTTGCCAGGATTGAGCACCGCGTCGGCGCCGGCGACGATGTCCTGTGCGCTTTCGGCGTGTGCCGCGGATGTGAACAACAGCAGCGTCAGTGCTACGAGGATTTTGCGCATATCGCTCTCACACATGCCGTAGCGCGTCGACCACGGCGAGCCGCGCCGCGCGGTTGGCCGGAAGGAACGCCGCGATGGTCGCGACGCCGATCAGAACCAGCCAGACCGTGACGATGAGCTGCACCGCGCCGGTCAGATAGAGTTTGAGCGCAATGGGGTGCGCATCGCCGGGCGGTGTCCAAGTCAGCCCGGAACGATTGACCGCCATGGTCGCGGCGAAGGCCAGCATCACGCCGAGCGTGGCGCCGAGTAGGCCCAGCATGCTGCCTTCCAGAAGAAACTGGGTGCGAATGCGGCTGCGGCGTACGCCGAGGGCGCGCGTGGTGCCGATCTCGTCGGTGCGTTCGACCACGCTCATGCTCATCGCGTTGGAGACGGTGAAGAGCACGACGATACCCATGATCACGGCGATGAAGGAGAACACCGAAGCGAAGAAACCCTGGGCCTGGCCGTAAAAGGAATTGATCTCGAAGAAATCATGCGCGTCGAGGTCGAGATGATGCTGCCGAAACAGCGAGGCCAAGCGGACGCGTGCGGCCGGGATGTCTTCGGTGCGGTGCAGTTGCAGGATGATAGCCGACACTTTGTGTTCGCCGCGGCCATAGACCAGCTGCTGCGCCAGGGCGAGATGCATGGCGATGTAGTTGTCGTCCATCTCGCGAGCCGCCTGGTATTCCACGTGGCGGATGCGGAGCGTGACGATGTTCGGCGCACCGCCCGCGGTGGACGAGAGCAGATCGATGGCCGGCGGCCTGGCGACCCGCGCCACAGCGGGCGCGGCGGCAAGCCCGCTGAAATCTTGGCGCGGCAGCGCCGACAGATCGGCCGCAGCGCTCTCGCGCGCAGGCAATGCCGAAGGCAGGTTGGGACAACCGGTGACATGCAGCGGGGCGCAAAGACCGAGGATGCGCGCGAAGCCGATGCCGATGACGCCGAGTGTGGGATCGTTGTCGGCCAGACCTTCGGTGGAGGCGGATTCGTCACGCGCGCCGTATTCGTTCCAGCGCTGCATGCGCGCGAGATCGGAGGGGATGAAGCCGGCGGCAAAGAACGTCTTGGATTCGTCGTTCGCCGGGTTGCCGGCGATGCCGGTGAGGAACTGCACCGGCGTCGCCACCGCGATCATCGGCGCCAGCACTGGATCCGTGACGATGAGATGCAACACGCTTTGATAATTATTCATGCCCCAGATCGCGGGATTGCCGGAGCCGAACTCGAAGAAACCCTTGCGATAGACCTGCAGATGACCGGTGCGCGCGACCGTGGACGTCTGCAGCACATAAAGGTCGTATTGCGAATAGGCGCCGAAGACCAGCATGGCGGCGGCGCCGATGGCGATGGCCAGCATCGTCATGATCGAGCGGCGTGCATTGCGGAAGATGTTGCGGAACGCGATCTTGAACATCATCGGGCTGCCTCCTGGGCGGTCAGTTCGCCGTCGCGGATCGAGAAGATTTCGTCGGCGTGGCTGATCAGCTGTGCGTCGTGTGTGGAGAAGATGAAGGTTGTGTGCGATTCCGTCTGCATCTTGCGCATCAGCGCGACGATGCCGGCGCCGGTCTTGGAATCGAGGTTGGCGGTCGGTTCATCGGCGAGCACGATCGCAGGGTGCTTGATGAGGGCACGCGCGATGGCGACGCGCTGCTTCTGGCCGCCGCTGAGTTCGTTCGGTCTTTGCCGCGCCTGGTCCGCGAGCCCCACTGCCTCAAGCATGGCAAGAGTCGTCCGCCGCCGTTTGGACGCCGGCATGCCGGTCAGCAGCAGAGGGTATTCGACATTCTCATAAGCCGACAGGACTGGGATCAGGCTGAAGCCTTGAAATATGAAACCGATATTGCGCGCGCGGAAATCCGACAGTGCGTTGTCGCCAAGACGTGCGATTTGTTGTCCGGCGATCTCCACCACACCCGAAGTCGGCACATCGATGCAGCCGACGAGATTGAGCAGCGTGGTCTTCCCGCTACCGGAGGCCCCCACCACCATTGTGAAGCGCTGAGCCGAGATAGCGAGCGAGATGCCCCTCAAGGCGCGCACCTCGGTCTTTCCCGCGCGATAGCATTTGGTGACATTCGTCATGCGAACGGCAGGCTGGCTTTGATCGGTCATTCGTCGGTCATCCCGTGAGACGCCGGACTCCTGGCAGACAGGCGGCCGAAGGGCTTGCCGATTTCTCGACAACCCTCCCCATTTTCTGAAAATGGGAGCGTTATTCGGTTTCTGGTGCGACTTTTCTGGTGGCCAGCGGCGCCGGGACGGTCTCAAGCGAGCGATAGGCCGACGGCGTCATGTCCATGATGTCCCGGAATCCCCGGTTGAACGTGTTCGCCGACTGGTATCCGACCGACAGCGCAATCGTGAGAATGGGGATGCGCCGCATATCGGGGTCACGCATCTGCTGGCACGCTTCCTTGACGCGGTAGTTGTGCAGGAACGCGTTGAAGTTCTGGTAACCCAGTTGCTCATGGATAAGCTTGCGCAAACGGTATTCAGGCAGACCTACTAGATTCGCAAGGTCCTTTAGCGACAGATTTGGCCGCCGATAGACGCGGTCCACGTCCAACAGCGTGGTGAGTTTCGACAGAGCGGCCGCAAGCTCCGGGTCAGCCGTTCTGGGCGTTGCCGCCGGCTTTGGATGAGCGTGGACCGGATCCAAATATTGGGTCAGGTCGCCTCCGCTGATATGAAATAATACAAACAGCATTATTGCGAGGTTGCACGCGATCAAACCCATGTGGGTGTAGTAGTTGGCCACGCCGTCGGGGCTGATTACCACCCGCAACAAGACGCTGGAGGCGATGATGTTCAGCGCAATGACGAAAACGATAAATGCACGCGTAAGCCGGCGTGTTTCGACTAAGTCGGTCCGCCAATCGGTGAGAATCCAGTAGATCGCAAATCCGCCAAAAACTGTCTGAAGAACGGTGGGGAGCGTCTGCGTCACAAGAAACTCAAATTGCCATCCCGCGGGTATCAACCAGTGCACCGGCACTTCGAGAAACATCTGCACGGCAAAGAGACCGAGCAGCCATCGCGGAAACCGACGCTGATCGGAGAACATGATGAAGCACAAGACCATGAACAAGCCCGGCGTGAGATTGCGGGCGAAGTTCAGGAAGACTTCCCAATGGCCGACCTCGAAGTGATACGGCGCAGGAATCCAGTAGCGATAATCGTAGCGGCCAAGCACGATATAACAGATGCTGTTAAACAGGATCAGCGCGATCAGCTGAGCGCTGGGGAGCCGCGGATTGCTCACGAGGACGCGCGCGCAAAAGAGTGCGTCGCAAACAATCGTCGCGATGTCGATTGTTAGAAAGAACAGCGGCAGATTCAAAGATTCCCAGCCTCTAAAGCTGCTCGATAGTATATTAGGAATTCAACTTTTGAGTGGTACAGCTGCAAAAGCGAGCAAGCCCCGCTCCACCAAAACGGCGGCGTCTCGGAGCATGTTGTACTGCAACGAAACCCAAATCGGCGTGGTAGGCCCGCCAGAAACCATATGTCGATAATTTTTCTCGCTAAATCAAGCGGTTGTATTTCTTGAGCAACTATAAGACCAACAGAAGTGCCAACGACGAAAGCCCGACCTGGCCGCGAGCCAATTCAACGGCCTCGCGGCAAGTTCTGCGGTCATAATGAGTTGGATAGGACAGCGCGCTACGGCGCACATTCTCGCCAAACTATGCTCTGCATTAAAGGCTGGTGCAATGTAGATGACGCCGCGACCGCTTCAAGTCAACGTCCATGCTCGCAATGCCAACCACGTTACCCGCGTGCAATCATCCGGAAGCAAGAATACCGATCTCGTTTTGCAGTGGTTTTGGCGCCGGACCTTTTCTAATGCTTTGCAGGCGCTGTGGTCTCAGGCGGTTGAGCGGGTTGCTGTCCGGGCTGCATCCAGCCGTGGCGCATATGATCCATCATGGGAAAGCCCAACATCGGCCCGACTGCCGGCCCGACGAAGGCCAGAACAGCGATGATGAGCACCCAGATGCCCAGGACATGGCCCAAGGCTCGGACCAAGCCTTCCGCTTTGCTCGCCGAGAACAGAATGAAAAAAGCCAGGACCGCAATCGCAGTGGCGTGCAGAACCGCACCGATCAAAAAAAAGGGATGCATCGTGTTCTCCAAATATATTCGAGAACGGGATCATACACTGCACAGACCGAGCGCGATATCGGGGGCTTACGGCATATTCGTTACGGAAGAGTAATCTCTAAGCTCAACCAATCAACGTAGGATCGTTTTGGGCGCATGTTCCAGGGGAACGCAAAATGAAACTCTCAGTGGTATTGAGCGCATCAATGTTGGCTCTTGCGGCCAGCGCGCTGGCAACAGGTGGTGCGCTCGCAGCGAAAACTTACAATGCGAGCCATTCGAATACGGCAAACGTCACGACTGGTCCCAGTACGCCAGGCACTGGGCCATCCTGTTCTAATGGTAGGGCCCTTTCCACGAATCCGTCGACCGGCAAACAGCAATGTGTCAAACCCAGCTCCATCAACTACAATGCGAGCAAGTCGAACACGGGAAATATCGCGGTAAAAGGTCCCGGTGTTCCGCAAAATACGAATCCTCACTGACGGAAGCAGGCGAGCAACGCTGGCCCCCCAAGTCCGTTAAGCAACTCAGTGCGAGAGCGCCGTTTCCACAGCGCGCGCCAGAATGACGGCGCGCTTTTCATTTCAAGAGCGAGCAAAAAAAGGGGCGGCTCTTAGGCCGCCCTAGTTCCGCTGAATATCGCTTTTCTACGCTCAGAACGTAATCCAAAGGCCATTTTTGTAATAGCCGCGACCGTCGTGGTAATCGCGCCAGTGGCGGTCATTGGAGTGCGCCCAGTCCTGATGGAAATACCAGTCGTCGGGATGGTACTGCACACCAACATCGGAGTTGTAATTATAGTGGCGGTCTGTGTGCCAGCAATCGCCTGCAGCATTGCAAACAACATAGGCCGAAGCGCTTCCTGCGGAGAGAGCAAGTGCGCCCAAACCCAACAACGCGGCCGTCGCCGCGCCACCCAAAGTCTTTCTCATGGAAATCGACTCCTTATAAGATAAGCCCCCTACGCTCAACGAGTTTGCTCAGATTCGGTTCCGTGTGAGGGGCGTAGTCACTTAGCCGCACATGTCATCGGGATGCCCCGGCGATTGCTGCGTTTGCGAAGGCAGTACATCAACCTGCCCGATAGCGAAAGCCTCCGAGATTTTGGCTCGTAACGCGCCGACCGATGTTCGAAACTAACGCGTATGACAATCTCGAACTGGCAAGAGAGCAACGGGCATTGACGGTCGTTACGCTGTTCATTGCGACAAAGCAGCGCGGCCGGGGGGAATCTCCGCACGATAAGGCGAAGACCAACGAGACGTCATAGCCACGGATTGGGATTACCTGCAAAACCTTCAATCTTTGCGATCAGCTCCGCAGCCGAACAGTGTCTCTTAAAAGAGCAGACTTATCGCTTGATGACAGGTCGAGCCGGGATGACGCAAGAGCTGTGGCAGCAAAAATAACAAAGACGCGCAGCCCCGCTTTTGTTTGACTCTTTTTTCTTCACGTGGCTACTCGCTGCATGTCAGAAAAAACTGTGAACCGCTTGGCAACACGCATTTCTCGAATTTCACCGAGTGAAATCTCCCGAACATCACACTTCCAGTCGATCATCGCGACGCGCCACCAGGGCATAGAGTGCCGGCATCAGAAAGATGCTGATCAAAAGTCGCGCGATCAGGCCCGCGACGATGACCAGAGCAAACGGCCTTTGGGAATCCGTGCCGACCCCAGTGGCCAGCGCTGCCGGAACCAATCCCAATGCCGCCACCAAAGCCGTCATCATAATCGGACGTAACCGTAGAATCGCGCCTTGGCGAATGGCATCGGCAATCGGTGTGCCGTTGAGACGCAGTTCATTAACATAGGAGATATAGACGACGGCCGTCAGAACCGAGACACCGAACAACGCCAAGAAGCCGACGCCAGACGACGCCGAAAACGGCGTGCCGGTAATCCAGAGCGCCACAATGCCGCCCACCGGTGCCGACAGCAGAACGCCCAGAACAGTGATGAACGGAAATTTGAAATTGCTGTAGAGCATGAACAGCAGAAAGAAAATCAGGAACAGGGTCAGCGGCAGAATGACATTCATCTGCGCGCGCGATGCGGTGTATTCCGTATATTCACCGCCCCAGTCCAAGCGGTATCCCTGCGGTAGCGTGACCTTTGCATTAACTTGCTGAATGGCGTCCTGCACCGCGCCAGCGAGGTCGCGTCCTTCCACCGAAAACTGAACGCCCATATAGCGCGAATTGTTTTCGCGATAGATAAACGAAGCGCCGTTCGTCACCGAGATGTCGGCGAATTCCTTAAGCGGAATTTGCTGGCCGCCGGCCGTCGCTACCAGGATGTTTCCAATCTCCTCGGGGTTGTCGCGGTATTGGCGGTCGAGACGGACGACGAGATCGAACTGCTTTTCACCCTGCACCACCTGCGTTGCGACATCGCCGCCGATGGCCGTCTGGATCAGGGCATTGATGTCGTCTACGTTCACGCCGTAACGGGCAATCCGCGCACGATTGATTTTGATGGTGAGACTTGGCTGCCCTAATTCCTGCACTAAGGTCAGGTCACCGATTCCGCGCACCTGTTGCAAAACATCTTTGATCGCTTTGCCTTTTTGTTGGAGCGTATTCAGATCGGAGCCAAAAACTTTCACGGCCAGCGCGCTTTTCAACCCCGTCTCTGCCTCGTCCACTGCGTCTTCCGCAGGTTGCGTATAATTGAAGATGATGCCGGGAAAAGTCGCGAGCTTCTTGTCGATGGCTTCGATCAGCGCCGCTTTGGTCTGATAAAAACCGGTCCAGTCCGAGTATGGTTTCAGGCCGACATAAAACTCGACGTTGAAGAAGCCGGTCGAATCCGTGCCATCGTCCGGACGGCCCAATTCCGAGGTGACGGTGGTCACCTGCGGGAATTCGCTCAGAATTTCACGCACCTTGGGCGCGACCTTCGCCGCTTCATCGAACGAAATCGTGTAAGGCATCGTCGCGCGTACCCACAACGCGCCTTCGTCGAGCTGTGGCATGAATTCGGCGCCGATGAACGGAACGAGCAATAGCGATCCCGCAAGCAATCCCGCCGAGGCGATCGTGGTCCACCATGGACTGGCGAGGCAGATGTCGAGACCTTTTATGTAGAGCGACTGAATCGCTTCAAAGGCGGCATTGCGCCGTTCGCGCACGCCGCTGCGCATGAACCACGAACATAGCACTGGAAGCAGAGTCAGCGTGACGATCAGCGAGCCGATGAGCGCAAAGATCATTGTATCCGCCATCGGCCGGAACAGCGTGCCGGAAGGGCCGGATAAAACATAGATCGGCAGGAAACTCGCCACGATTACCGCGACGGCATAGAACAGAGGGCGGTCCACTTCCGCCGCCGCATCCTTGACGACTTCCAGAACATTGAACGGCTTGCCTTCTCGCGCAGCGATCTGGCGGAAGATATTTTCCACCATAAAAATCGCGCCATCCACAAGGATGCCGAAATCCACTGCACCGATGGACAACAGATTGGCCGATGCGCCCTGCAGATCGAGACAGACAAACGCGAACAGCAGCGCCAGCGGAATGGTAATGGCGACAATCAATCCGGCGCGAATATCGTAGAGAAAGAATATGAGGACGATGATGACCAGCAGCATACCGATCAGCAGGTTTTCCTCGACAATCCTCGTCGTCAGCGCGATCAGGTCGCTCAGGTCATAGAACGGAAGGACTTTGACATCTTTGGGCAGAAGCTGTTCGTTGAGCTCCTTTGTTTTCGCCTCCGCGCCCCTCAGCACATCCTGCGTCTTCTCCCCCTTGCGCATCAGGATAACGCCTTCGACGGCGTCGTCGTGTTTCTCGAATCCGAACTCGCCAAGGCGCGGCGCAATGCCGATGTCGACACGGCCGACATCTTTCAGCAGCACCGGCGTGCCGTTGTGTACCGCCAGCACGACATTGCCGATGTCCTCTACCGTGCTGAGCAACCCTTCCCCGCGCACGTAGTAAAACTGGCCGCCCTGCGAATAGAATCCACCGCCGGCATTGCTGTTGTTGGCCGCCAGCGCAGATTCGACTTGCTGAACCGACAGGCCGATTCCGGCGATTTTGGCGGGGTCGAGCTGCACCTGGTACTGCATCGTGCCGCCACCAAATCCTGAGTCGTCGGCGACACCCGCGACAGATCTGTATTGCGGCTCGACCGTCCATTCCTCGATGGTCTTGAGCTCCATCGGCGAGCGGTCGGGGCTCTGCAGCACGTACCGATAGATGAGACCCGACGGAGCGGAGAGCGGCGAGACCGATGGCGCCACACCGCTTGGCAGGCCAAGATCGCCGAGCCTGTTGAAGACTTCCTGCCGCGCGAAATTGTTGTCGGTCGTGTCCTGAAAAGTGAGGATTACGTCTGACAATCCATAGAGCGAGATGGAACGCTTAGCCGTCGTCTGCGGAATGCCGTTCATGCCGAGTTCGACCGGCACCGTTATCAGACGCTCCACCTCCTCCGCGGCATGTCCGGGCCACTGGGTGATAATCTCGACCATCGGCGGCGAAAGATCAGGATAAGCATCCATCGGCAGCCGATCCAACGCCCACCAACCCCCGATGACGAGCAGGGCCGTCATGAACACAACGAGAAAGCGCTGCTGCAGCGAAGACGCCACGATCCGGTTCATGATCGAGGGTTTTCGCGGCGGCGAAGGCGGTACCGGCAGATGGTCGCTCATTGGCTTTGCATAAACTGAACGAAGATGCCGCCATCAACCACGATGCGGTTGCCGGCCTTCAGGCCGGAGGCGATGTCGTACCGGTCCCCCGTACGATAGCCAAGCGTCACGTGCTGCCGCGCAAAACTGGCGTCGCGCTGGACGACATAGACGAACGGCAAATTTTCATCGTCGCGCAAGATTGACGACACAGGCACGAGCAAACCATCGCTTTGCTGATGGGACTTGAGCAGCACCCGCACATACATCTGTTTTTTTAAGAAATCCTGCGGATTTTTCACTACCACACGGGCGACAACCGAGCGCGTGTCGGGATTCACGAGCGCGGAGATATTGTCCACCACGCCGGAGAGCTTTTTGTCACCGATACCCGTATCCACTTCGGCTGTGTCGCCGACTCTGACGGAAGACAGATCGTCACCAAAGAGCTGTGCATTGACCCAGACGCGCGAAAGATCGGCGACGGTAAAACACGCCGTCGTACCGGCCTGCAAAAGTTGGCCGGGCGAAATCAGTTTTTCGACCACAGTCCCCGCGATCGGCGCGCGGATAACACCCTCGATCCGCAAAACCATCCTGCCTTTGCGAACCGCGTTGACGGTTCGCGGATCGACACCCAATGCGATGAGGGCTTGCCGCGCAGCATCGCGATTGCCTTCCGCAGTGACCGCATCGGTTTGTGCCTGTGCCTCTTCGCGCTGCGCAACGCCCTGATGCGCAAGAAGGTCTTTGTCCATGTTGGCCAGCCGGCGATCGGTCTGTGCCGTCGCGACTGTCGCGCGATAGGTGCTGACGGCCGTGGCGTAGTCCGGCGAATCCACGATCGCCAGCGGCTGCCCTTTTTTTACGTATTCGCCGGGAGAAACGAGCAGCTGCGATACCGGGCCGGAAATGGGCGCCAGCACGCTTGTCGATTGATCGTTGTCGAAATCGACCGCGCCGGTGGTTTCGACCGTTTTGTGAAATATGGACGGCGCGACCTTGTAGATGCGGATGTGCTGCTTCTGCGCCGATGTCAACGTCACATTGCTGGGCGTAGCAGACGCCTGCGATTTGTCGTCGCTTTTGGAACAGCCTGCGGCCGATAGGATCGCAGCCACTGTCGCCGAGGCGAAGAGCGCGCGGACGAGTTTTCTCCGGCTGTTTGGAAGTGCCGTTCCGTGATGCGATCTATTTGTCATCGTCGTCTTTCGTCAAATCTGCGCGGTGCCACCATCCGCCGCCGAGTGCCTGAAACAGCGCGGCCGTGTCGGCGAAGCGCGCGGCTTGCGCCTGAACCAGGTTGATGCGTGCTTGCTGATACGTCTGCTCCGCACTAAGCAGCGTGAGGTAGCTGGCGTAGCCGTCTTTCAACTGCCGTTGGGAGAGGTCGAGTGTCACTTTCGCGGCATCCGCGGCGGCAGCGGCGGCCTTCAGGCCCTCGGCATCCTGCTGCAGCGCCGTCAACGTGTCGGCGACGTTCTGGAAGGCCGTCAAAACCGTGCTGCGATATTGTTCGGACACCTGAACGTAATTGGCGCGCGCGCCGCGCTCCTGATGCAGCAATGTACCGCCATTGAAAATGGGCGCCGCCAGCGCCGCCCCCAGGTTCCAAAATCCGGTGCCGGGACCAAAGACCTGACCGATCTGAAGCGCCGTGCTGCCGCCGTTCGCGGTCAGCTGAATATTCGGCAATCGGTTGGCAACCGCGACGCCGATCTGCGCGCTGGCGGCGTGCATGTTCGCTTCGGCCTGAAGCACGTCTGGCCGCTGCGCCACAAGTGCGGACGGAAGGCTCACCGGCAGATCCTGCGGCAATTGCAAACTCGCCAGATCGAATTTATCGGCCGGCGCCTGGCTCGGATATTGCCCGGCGAGGACCGCGATAACATTATGTTGTGCGGCCAGTTGTTTCAGAAGCCCCGGTAGAGACGCCGTGGTTTGCGCGAGTTGCGACTGTTGCGCGGCGAGATCGAGACGGCTCGCATAGCCCTTTGTCAGTTGGTACTGCAGGATGCGCACCATGTCGGTGTTGATGGCGATGAGCTGCCGCGTCGCTTCGACCTGCGCTTCCAGCGACGCTTCCTGAATCGCGGCGGCCACGACGTTGGAGCTGAGCGTGATATGCGCCGCGATCATCTGAAAGCGGGCAGCTTGCTCCTGCGCCTCACCGGACTCCACCGTTCGGCGGGTTAATCCGAAAATATCGGGCGAGTAGGAAACACTGACTTGCGGTGTATACAGATTATAAAGAAAGGCATTGTTGCTCGGCACAGCCGCGAGCGATCCTGGCGGATCCTGCTCGCGCGTCGCCGAGAAACCTGCGGTGACACTGGGGAAGAAGGCGCCGCGTTGCGCCAGAGCATTTTCTCTTGCCACCGTCAGTGCCGCTTGCGCCGCCTTGAGATCGTGATTGTTCGCGAGCGACTGTTCGATGAGCGCGTTAAGCGCAGTCGAATGAAACAACGTCCACCAGTCGGCGGGAATATCGCCGCCTTGGTCGAAGCGTTGCGCCTCGCCGCCGGTGACATTCGCGGTGGCGGCGGTCGTTGCGAGCGGTTGAGCCGTATAGTCGCTGACATCCGGCGCCGCGGGCTTCTTGAAATCGGGCCCGACGGCACAGCTGGCGACTAACAAGCAAAACGATGCGGCAACTGCGTTTTTCAATCTGCTCATTTTGGCCAGTGCGGCGCGCCGCACGTCCAAGTCATGTTTTCTCATAATTCTGAAATTTTCTGGACGGTTTGCGATCGACAATCACGCACCGACATAAATGGAAAAGAAGCGCGACAATTATGGCCGACGCAGCTCGAAGGTATTTCGGGAATTATGAGCGCGGCGGCGCGCGGCTTTGCCAATCATGCGCAGTCGCGTGGGATGACGCGCGTGTAATAGTGACAAGCGCGACGGTTTTGACCCAAACGAAGGGTAGATAGAGAGTCAGTGCCCCGGATGCGACGAAGACACCGGCGTGAACGACAGCCTGGCAGAGCGGACAGTCTGCCGCCCTGTTTGCAGGCGCCTTATGCTGGCCAAGCACCTGCGACGTTGTGATTTTAATAACTTCACTGATGCCCTGAGCATCACCGTGGACATGCGTTTGAGTAACGTAAGACTGCAGCGCAAAAGCCAGCACGGCGATGAACACGGTAAACCGCCGCGCCGGACTCGAACGCCGCACCCTCAATGAATCTGCTGCCGCGGCCACCATGAGACCTAACAATCGCCGGAAGTAGTCAAAACTATGCCGCACCGAGGGGGATTTCACAACGGGGCGGCGCTTCCAATGGCAGAAAGAACGCGAGCCAGCTGACCTGAACCCCTGAAGTTCCTCCAGATTTGAGTAGAGCCCGGCTTCCGGCGATCAAGTTCACGGAAGAGCAGATCATCGGGTTCTGCGGGGACATGACGGTGATCTGCATACGGCAGATGTTTGCCGCAAGCATGGGATCAGTAGCGCGACTTTTTTCAAACGGAAGTCGAAGTATGGCTGATCGATCTGGTTCACCAGAACGAAGGAACGATGAGTTCAACTGGTGAGCGCAACGCTCTGGATAAACTTAGCACCGGGTGTCTGATAGCCAAGCGTCTTCCGCGGACGCGTGTTGAGTTTGAGCGCGACAGCGTCCAGATCGCTCTGGCTGTAGAC
>Ga0209483_1000078_pt1 | contig 96265 bp, 90 predicted proteins | sample NGEPerA_FD_184508 | JGI IMG/M metagenome (GOLD analysis project Ga0209483, IMG submission 184508) | Arctic peat soil microbial communities from the Barrow Environmental Observatory site, Barrow, Alaska, USA - NGEE PermafrostL2-A... | ecosystem: Environmental > Terrestrial > Soil > Wetlands >... | reverse complement strand
GACGAAACCGTTGACATCGGTGAGCGCCGATTGCGCCAGCGCCATCGCCAGCAGCGCCCAGACGGCGACCAGCACGAGCAGCAAAATGGCGCCGATGAATTTGCGCAGGCGAGGAGGCATTTCAAACTCCGGTGTCATGCCCGCGCAGGCGGGGGCGGATGATGACAATTTGCTTCATACGCCGCACCTGACTATATGGTCCGCGCAGCATCCCGCAAGCGCAGAGGCTTAAAGCGCGAAGAATAATGCCTGAAACGACCTTATTATCAGACAGTTCTCGCGCGCGGCCACGCGTCTTGCGAGCTTGGCTGCTGTGCGTCGCCGCCATGATTTTTCTCACGCTGGTAGTCGGTGGCGCGACGCGGCTCACCGAAAGCGGGCTTTCGATCACCGAATGGAAGCCGGTGACCGGCGTACTGCCGCCGTTGTCGCCAAGCGACTGGCAAGCGGAATTTTCGCGCTACCGGCAAATCCCGCAATACAAGGAGCGCAACCAGGGCATGAGCCTTGGTGACTTCAAGGTGATTTATTTCTGGGAGTGGACGCATCGCCTGCTCGCGCGCACGACCGGCTTTGTGTTCCTGCTGCCGTTTCTGTTTTTTCTCTGGCGCGGCTTGGTGCCGGCGGGTTTGAAGGCATGGCTGTGGGGAATATTTTTCGGCGGCGCCGCGCTCGGCGCGGTCGGCTGGTGGATGGTGTCCTCGGGATTGGCCGGCAGCAATCTGGTCAGCGTGTCGCAATATCGTCTCGCCTTTCATCTGACGCTGGCGACCGCGATCTACGCGGCCGTGCTGTGGACGGCGCAGGGTCTGGTAGCGCGCACGGCGCCTGTGCCCGCGCGACTGCGCGTCGGCGCGTTGGTCATCGCGGCCATGCTGCTGTTGCAGATTTATCTGGGCGCGCTGGTGGCGGGGCTTAACGCCGGGCTTGTCTACAACACCTGGCCGCTGATCGACGGCGCCTTTGTGCCGGCCGCCGCGCGGCTGTGGTTTACCTCGCCGTGGTGGCGCAACCTGTTCGAGAATACGCTGACCGTGCAGTTCGATCACCGCATGGTGGCTTATGCGATCTGGTTTGCCGTCATGTTTCACGCCGGCGACGCTTGGCGGACAGGGCGCGGAACGCGCGGCGCGTTTGTGCTTGCCGCCATGGTGACGGCGCAGGCCGTGCTCGGGATCCTGACGCTTCTGCATCAGGCGCCGATTGCACTCGCGCTGGCGCATCAGATGTTTGCCATTTACACCTTCACCGCGGCGGTGGTGCATGCCGAACGGTTGTCGCATCGCTTGCCGGCGTCCTCGGCGCGATTGGCGGAGCAGGGCGCATGATCGATATGAAGGTCGACGGCGGCATTGCCGTGGTGACGCTGTCGCACGGCAAGGTCAATGCGCTCGACATCGAGTTTTGCACCGCGCTGGCTGCAAAATTCGACGAGTTGCGTGCGACGGACGCGAGCGCGGTCGTTCTGACCGGTCAGGGCGGGATATTTTCTGCCGGCGTCGATCTCAAGCGGCTGAGCGCGGGCGGCGCCGATTATGTGCGCGCGTTTCTGCCGGCGCTGCATCGACTTTACGATACGGTGTTTTTTTATCCCAAGCCTGTGATCGCGGCGATCAATGGCCACGCCATTGCCGGCGGCGCGGTGCTGGCGGCGTGTGCCGACCGCCGCGTGATGGCGCAAGGTGTCGGCCGCATCGGCGTCACCGAATTGCAGGTGGGCGTGCCGTTTCCGGCGCTCGCCTTCGAGATATTGCGCTTCGCGGTGCCGAAGCGATTTGTCGCGGAGTTCACGCTGGGCGCGGCGACCTACGACACTGGCGTGGCCTTGCAGAAAAGCTGGACCGACGAAGTCGTCGAGCCTTACGAATTGCTGGTGCGGACGATGAAAATCGTCCGCCATTATGCGTCGCTGTCGCCGTCCGCTTTCGCGCAGACCAAGGCGCAGATCCGCCAAGGTGTGGTCGACCGCATGGCGCTCAATGCGGCTGCGACCGACAAAGCGGTGACGGCGATCTGGACCGCGCCGGAGACGCTTCAGCGGGTGGCGGATTACGTTGCGAAGACGTTAAACAAGAACTAGCGCGGCACGATCGGCGCGTTATAGGCAACACCGCCCTCGCCGGCGCGATACGAGAAGTGCCACCATTCGCGTTGGTAGTTGGCAAAGCCGCGCCGCCTCATGGCGTCGAGCAGAATGCGGCGGTTGGCTTTTTGTTCAGGCGTGATCGCGGCGTTGTGCGTCCAACTGTGGACATCGAAACAATCGAAGCCGGCGCCCATGTCGAGGCTGTTATCGGGCGCGCGAGCGGCTGCCGGGCCGGTACAGGCGCTATAGTTGGTATTCGGGTCGAAGTGTGCGGCGGGAGCGGCGTCGCGCGCCACGATGGTGAGATCGATGGCGACGCCGCGCGAATGCGCCGAATGGACGGCGATATAGCCGAGCTCGAACAATTTTGACTTGTCGAGCGCCGGATAAAACCGCGACGTATTTGGGCGCGCTTTCGGGTCACGCGCCCAGCGCGCCATGGCGGCGACGGCGCGGGTCGGCCGGTAGCAGTCATAGACCTTGAGCGACAGGTTACGGGCCGCGAGGTCTTCCTGCACGCGCAGAAGCGCAAGCGCGACCGCGCGTTTCAATAGGCATTCCGGCGCGTCGTAACCCGGCAGAGCATGACCCGTGAAATTGTCGGCGCCAGCATAACGCATGTCCTGTCGGATGCTCGGGGCGACGTCGCGCAGATAGACTAGATCGCCGGGCAGGCGGCTTGCGGCATGGATAGACGTGACTGTCAGAGCGATATAAGCGGGCAAGCACAAACCCGCTCGTGCCCACGGAATCACAATCCGATTTCCTTCAGATAGCGTTGAACGCCTGGATGAATGAGTTCAGGCTTGGGCGCGGCGGCGGCGGTATTCTGCGGCGTGGTCTCGGCTGCTTGCGCGAGACGCTTGACGAAAGCGGCGTGGCCTTTGTCGATGGCGCGCGCCAGCGCATAGGCGGTGTCGTCGGCCAAATCGTTGCGCGCGAGCACGAAGCTCCAGGAACCGACCGAGTTGATGGCTTGCGTCTGTCCGGCGTAACTGTTGGCGGGCAGCACGGTCGATTTCAGGAAGCTGTGCCTCGCGCGGATGGCTGCTGCTTCCTTAGACGTTGGTGCGATGAAACGCCCGCCGGCTTCCGCAACTTTTGCAAAACCCGGCCAGCCGACGCCGCCGCCCCACAAGGCCGCGGCGCGGCCGTCGAGCACCATCGCCGGTCCGTCGTCAGCCTTGTCGAGAAAGATCGCCTCGAAATTCCTTTTCTGGTCGAGGCCGAGGCCTTCCAGCACATAACGCGATAAAATAGTAAGGCCCGAACTGGCGACGCCGAAGGCGACCGGCTTGCCTTTCAAGTCCGAGATCGCGCGGGCCGGGCTGTCGCCGCGCACCACAAACATTCCGGCAGTCGAATACATCGCGGCAAGGATTTTCACATTCGAGCGGGCGCGGCCGATGCCCTCGATTGCTTCATAGAACGGCTCGCCGGTGCAGAGCGCGATGTCGAGTTGGCCCGCTTCGAGGAGCGGAATGTTCTCGGTCGAGCCCTTGGTGTTGTGCGGCTCGATGTGAAGCGCCGGATCGGTCTCGTTGACCACGGCGGCGAGATTGTCGCCGTAAAGCGGAAAGCCGCCGCCGGGCGTGGCGGTGCCAAGAATGACATTGATCACTTAGCGGTTAAACCTTCTTCCAGATCGGCGATGATGTCGGCGATGTCCTCGATGCCGATCGACAGCCGCACGACGTCCGGCCCCGCGCCGGCGCGGGTCTTCTGGTCATCCGACAATTGCTTATGCGTGGTCGAGGCCGGGTGAATGATCAGTGACTTGGTGTCGCCGATATTGGCGAGATGCGAGAACAGCTTCACGTTCGAAACGAGCTTCACGCCGGCGTCGTAGCCGCCCTTGAGGCCGACGGTCATCACCGCACCAGCACCTTTGGGCACGTATTTTTTCGCCAGTGCGTGATATTTGTCGGACGCCAATCCGGGATAGCTGACCCAGGCGACTTCCGGCCGCTTCGACAACCACTCAGCCACGGCCAGCGCGTTGTCGCAATGGCGCTGCATGCGCAGCGGCAGCGTCTCGATGCCGGTCGCGATCAAAAACGCATTGAACGGCGACAGCGCTGGACCCAAATCGCGCAGGCCGAGCACGCGGCAGGCAATGGCAAAGGCGAAATTGCCGAAGGTTTCGTGCAGCACGATGCCGGAATATTCCGGCCGCGGCTCGCACAGCATCGGATATTTCTTATCGCGCGACCAATTGAAGGTGCCGGCGTCGACGATCACGCCGCCGATCGAGTTACCATGGCCGCCGAGAAATTTGGTGAGCGAATGCACCACGATGTCGGCGCCGTAATCGATGGGCTTGCACAGATAGGGCGTCGCCAGCGTGTTGTCGACAATGAACGGCACACCGGCCTTGCGGGCGATGGCGCCGATCGGCTCGATGTCGGTGATGATGCCGCCAGGATTGGCGATGGACTCGACAAAGATCGCCTTCGTTTTCGGCGTGACCGCCTTCTCGAACGAGGAGATGTCGTCCGGGTCGGCCCAGACCACGTTCCAGCCGAAATTTTTGAAGGCGTGGCTGAACTGGTTGATCGAGCCGCCATAGAGCTTGCGCGAGGCGACGAACTCATCGCCCGGCTGCATCAGGGTATGCATGACGACCACCTGCGCGGCGTGGCCGGAAGCGACGGCCAGCGCGGCGGTGCCGCCTTCGAGCGCGGCGACGCGTTCCTCGACAACGGCGCAGGTCGGATTGCCGATGCGGGTATAGATGTTGCCGAAGGCTTGCAGCCCGAACAGCGAGGCGGCGTGCTCAACGTCGTCGAAGACATAGGACGCGGTTTGATAGATCGGCACCGCCCGCGCGCCGGTGGTTGGGTCGGGCTTGGCGCCGGCGTGAATGGCGAGCGTGTCGAAACCCGGGATGCGTTCGGCGTCGGCCATGATGTTTCCTCGTGTTGTCGGTTGGCGGGATTAGACGGGTGCCAAGGGGAGGGCGTCAAGGCGCGCTTTTTCACCTCTCCCCGCATTGCGAGGAGAGGTCGCTCGCCGGAGCCGAATGGCGAGGGCGAGCGGGTGAGGGGCCGGCTCAAAACCCACGACTTGATCGCCCCTCACCCGGCTCACACCTTCGGTGCTCGCCACCCTCTCCCCGTAAAGGATGGGGGAGAGGGAAGATCAGCCATCCTTCTTCCCGTCGCCCAGCCCCATGCGCTGAAAACCCGTTCCAAGATTCTGCGCGCGTTTGGACGAGAGCGTGCGCGAATTGATGCCCATCCAGGAAATTTCCGACGACAGGCGGCCGTATTCGATCTTCGGGCAGCGGTTCATCACCACTTTGACGCCTTTCGCTTCTGCCAGCGCCGCCGCTTCGTCGTTGCGGATGGTGAGCTGCATCCAGATCACCTGCGGCTTCGGCGTGAGCGCAAGCGCCTCTTTTACCACAGGCATCACGTGTTCAGAGGCGCGGAAGATATCGACCATGTCAATCGGCTCCGGCACTTCGGCGAGCGCAGGGTAGATCTTCTGCCCGAGCACTTCCTTGCCGGCATGGCCGGGATTGATCGGGATCACGCGAAAGCCGCGTTCGATCAGATATTTGAAAACGAAATAGCTCGGACGGACGGTGTTTGGCGAAAAGCCGACCATGGCGATGGTCTTCACGGTGTTGAGAATGCCGCGGATGTAAGCGTCGGGATAGGAGTCGTGGGTCATGTCGCTGATGTCTTTTGCGCGAGCGTCGCGCGCAAGCGCGCATTTTCCGCTTCCAGCTCAGCGATCTTGGTCTGCACTTTTTCCGTTGCTTCCGCGATGTCGGCTTCGCTGAAGCGCTGCACGATGTGCGCCGAGCAGTTCACGTCCCAGGCTTCGATGGTGAAGAGGATCGCGCGTTCGGGCCTGGCCTTGTAGCCTTTGTCGAACAGCTTCTCGACCAGCGCCGGATCGTTCTCGATCACGCGGGCGCGGCCCCATAATTTAATGCGTTGCTTGCGCGCCGGATCGAGCAAAAACAAATAAGCGTGGTCGTTCTCGCTCAAATTCGCGAGCGTGATGTATTGCCGATTGCCACGGTAGTCGGCGAATCCAAGTGTCTTCTCGTCGATGACCTTGATGAAGCCCTTGGGGCCGCCGCGATGCTGGATATAAGGCGCACCTTGCGCGTTTGCGGTCGCCAGAAACACCGTGTCCTGTTCGGCGATGAAAGCGGCGAGTTCGGGCGTCACCTTGTCGGGAAAGCCTTCCGCCAGCCGCGTGGCATAGGCCTTAGCCGAGCCGCGTTCTTCCTGCGCCCTTTGCGCAGCCGGTGTGAAAACGAGGGTGGCGTTGTTCATCAATTAATCCGCTCATTCCCGCGCAGGCGGGAATCCAGAACAAAAGATGCAAGCGTCGAAGCGTGAAACACTGGGTTCCCGCCTTCGCGGGGACGAGCGAAATATGGCGCGGTGCCGGCGGAAGGCAACTACCGGTCTTCCCACTTCGGTTCGCGCTTTTCCAGGAAGGCACAAAGCCCTTCTTCGGCATCGCGCGCCATCATGTTCTCGGTCATTACGTCGGCGGTGTAGGCGTAAGCCTCAGCGAGGCCCAGTTCGGCTTGGCGGTAGAAGGCCTGCTTGCCGATCTTGATTGTGTAAGACGACTTCGACGCGATCTCCTTGGCGAGTGCGACGGCGGCCTTCACTTCTTGTCCGGCCGGCACCACGCGATTGACTAGCCCGATCTCGGCGGCGCGTTTGGCATCGACCATTTCGCCGGTGAGCAGCATTTCCATCGCATGCTTGGGCGCCACGTTGCGCGTGAGCGCCACCATCGGCGTCGAACAGAACAGGCCGATATCGACGCCAGGGGTGGCGAACCTGGCGGTGTCCGACGCGATGGCGAGATCGCAACTCGCGACCATCTGGCAGCCGGCGGCGGTGGCGACACCCTGCACGGCGGCGATCACTGGCTGCGGCAGATTGACGATTCTCTGCATCATCTCGCTGCACATCAGCATGACGGTGCGGAAATATTTGCGCCCGCCATCGGCGTCGGTACGCCGCGCCGTCAGTTCCTTCATGTCGTGTCCGGCGGAGAAGGCGGGGCCTTCCGCCGTGATGACCACCGCGCGCACTTCTTTGTCCGCGGCGATTTCGGTGAGCACTTCCGAGAGCGCGGCGAGCAGCGCCTCCGACAGGCTGTTGCGCGCCTTCGGCCGGTTGAGCGTGAGGATGGCGACGCTGCCGTCGCGCTCGCGCTTGAGAACGGTGGCGGCATCGATATCGCGGGCGGTCTGGACGTTCATGCGAATAGTTCCTGGCTTGCCGGCAAGTCTAGTCGGATCGGACCCGCTTGGGAACGGCTTGGCATTTCCGGAATTTGCACGATATGGCGAAGAAAAAAGCGAAAAAACGCAAAACGAAAAATTCGAAAAAGACCAAAAAGCGCGCCGGCAAGCGCTGGTCGCGGCACGTCACCGAAACGAGCGACGCGCTGACGCTGGAGGAGGGCGTGTTCAAGAAATCGACGCCGCGCAAGATTGCGCTCTCGCTCAAACGTTCGGCCGAGCACAGCCATCGCCGTAAATCCGATCCTTACCGCTCGGCGATGTCGATGCTGACCTTCTACATCAATCGTGGTGGCAAGGGCCTGTCGAAGACCCGTAAGAAAAAGCTGGAAAAAGCCAAGGATGAACTGCGCGAGCTTTACGACAAGGATTGAAATGCCGGCTTGACCGGAGCCTCCGCCCCACTAAGAGGAAGCTTGTAAATTGGGGGCAGGGGATGCGCATGCCGGCACCGGCACTTAACGCCGATCAGATCGAAAAGCTGCTGGCGAAGGAATTCCCGCAGGCTTTTTTCGACGGGAGTGGGCTCACGATCGAGAAGGTCGAATACGGTGATATCCGCGTGCGGCGGGCCTTTCATGCAAAGACCATCCGGCCGGGCGGCACGATTTCCGGGCCGACCATGATGGAATTGGCCGATTTCGCCATGTATGTCGCGGTTTTTTCAGCCGTCGGGCCGCAGCCTTTGGCGGTCACTATCAATCTCAACATCAATTTCCTCAGGAAGCCCGCCCAGGCCGATCTGATTGCCGACGCCAAGCTGATGAAGGTCGGCAAACGGCTGGCCGTCGGCGATGTCTGGCTCTATTCGGATGGGGTGGACGAGCCGGTCGCTCATGTTACCTCGACCTATTCGATCCCCAATCAGAAATGATTAGCGACTGGTATTAAAATACCATTCATATATGCCATTGATTTTATTTAACAAATATTACGAAGACGGCGTTGACCGGCAAGGGCCGCTCGGTTAGAAGTCCCGCGCATCCGGTGCGCGGTCAGCGCGCCTATCCCAAGGATTTGTCATGAAGACCTACTCGGCCAAAGCCGCCGACATCGAAAAGAAATGGCTGATCGTCGACGCCACCGGCCTCGTCGTCGGCCGTCTCGCCACGATCGTCGCCATGCGCCTGCGCGGCAAGCACAAAGCCACCTACACGCCGCATGTCGATGACGGCGACAACGTCATCGTCGTCAACGCGTCCAAAGTCGTGTTCACCGGGCGCAAGCGTGAGAACAAGGTGTATTACCACCACACCGGCTATATCGGCGGCATCAAGGAACGTTCAGCGCGCCAGATCATGGAAGGGCGCTTTCCCGAACGCATCGTCGAAAAGGCGGTCGAGCGTATGTTGCCGCGCGGCCCGCTCGGGCGCGTGCAGTTCGGAAACCTGCGCGTCTATCCGGGGCCTGAGCATCCGCATGAAGCGCAAAAGCCGGAACCGCTCGATATCGCCGCGATGAACCGCAAGAACGTGAGGAGTGCCTAATCGTGTCCGACACCATTCAGTCGATGGAAGGTTTGGCGACCCTCAAGCCGGCAGCGCCGGAAGCGCCCACTTATGTGCAGAAGCTCGACAAGCAGGGGCGCGCCTACGCCACCGGCAAGCGCAAGAACGCGGTCGCGCGCGTCTGGATCAAGCCGGGCTCCGGCAAGATCGTGGTCAACACCCGCACGATCGAAGTGTTCTTCGCCCGTCCGGTGCTGCGCATGCTGATCCAGCAGCCGCTGGTCGCCGCCAACCGCGCCACGCAATATGACGTGATCTGCACGGTGTCGGGCGGCGGTCTGTCCGGTCAGGCCGGCGCCGTGCGTCATGGCATTTCCAAGGCGCTGACTTATTTCGAGCCCGATCTGCGCGGCGCGCTCAAGAAGGGCGGCTTTCTCACCCGCGACTCGCGCGTGGTGGAACGCAAGAAATACGGCAAGGCGAAAGCCCGCCGCTCGTTCCAGTTCTCCAAGCGCTAGTTTTTTTACGACAAAAGTTGTCAAAAGCGCGCCGGAAGGCGTGCTTTTTTCTTGGTCGCGGGCAATTTTCTCGACTTGCCGGCGAGCCATTTACCTTCCGGAAAGCCTAACGCCGAACCGTTAGGCGCTGGTAACACCCGTCATACCATGTCGCATTAAGATCACCGCCGGGCCTTGGGTCGGTGGGAATTCAATGCAGCTTGACGTCCAGACATTGTCGGTTGTGACGGTTTTCGTCACGGCGCTGCTCGGGGCTTTGCTGGTTTTTGCCGGCCTGCAAAATCGTGCCGTGCGCGCGCCGATGGTCTGGGGCGCGGCATTTATCATCGGTGCCGTCGGCCTAGCGCTTTTAACGACGCATGGTTCGGCGCCGGAGATCATTTCAGTCACGCTGGCGAACACATTCGTATTGTTTGGCTCGGCTTTGACCTGGGCTGGCGCCCGGATGTTCGACGGCCGTCCGATCAAGCCGATGCCGATGCTGGCGGCGCCCGGTCTGTGGCTGGTCGCCTGCGCGGTGCCCGCGTTCGCGCATGACATCAATTTGCGCGTGGTGCTGGTGTCGGCCCTGATGGCGATGCTGGCCGCCGTGACGGCCGAGGAATTCTGGCGCGGCCGTGCCGAGCCGCTGATGTCGCGTTGGCCGACGGTGTGCGCGCTGCTCGCCTATGCTGCCGCCTTGCTGGCGCGCATTCCGGCGACGCTGTTGTCGCCGCTGCTACAGGGCCAATCGCTGATGAGCGGCGTTTCCTTCGCGCTGCTGGCCTTCGGCACGCTTTTGTTCACGGTGGTGCTGGCGTTTCTCCTGCTCAATATGACCAAGGAGCGCACCGAACTGCAACACAAGATCGCCTCGTTGATCGATCCGCTCAGCGGCGTTCCAAACCGGCGCGCCTTTCTCGAGGGCGCCGAGCGGCTACTGGTGCAACAGGCGCGCGATTTCGAGCCGCTGGCGATTTTCTTGTTCGATCTCGACCGCTTCAAGGCGATCAACGACCGGCTCGGCCATGGCACCGGCGACGCCGTGCTGCAAATTTTCGCGTCGACCGCCAGCACGACGCTCGGCTCCGACATCCTGTTCGGCCGCATCGGCGGTGAGGAGTTCGCGGCCGTGCTGCCGGTTGGCGACATCGGCGAGGCGGTGGCGATTGCCGACCGGGTGCGCCGCCATTTCGGAAGCGCTGCGTCGGCGCATGCGCAGGTGGATCTGGCGCCGTCGGTGAGCGTCGGTGTGACGCTCTGCTGCGATCCCGAGCACCCGATTGCCGGACTGCTGGCGACGGCCGATCAGGCGCTCTATCGCGCCAAAGCCAATGGCCGCAACCGGGTCGAATGCAGCGAGCCCGTGTTGCCGGAAAGCAATCCGGATGCCGGCGAGCGGCGCAATTGGCGCAGTCTCCTGGCGCGCGCCTGACCGATCCGCGCCTTTGCCTCGCGGTGATATTTGATCCAAATCTTCGAAAGCTTTCTTCAAAACGTTCGCGCGCGCGAAAGAATTTGCGCAGTGCACGGGTGATAGGCTTGGCAGCTTGCGAGGCGCAAGAATGCGCCGGCCAGGAGCCAGAATGCCCGTCACCGCGAGCGTGCCGTCATTTGTATTAGTCATAGACATTCCGACGTTGTCACTGGTGGCGGTCTGCATGAGCGCGCTGCTCGGTCTGGTCCTGCTGCTCAATTGGGTGCAACAGCCTGGCGTGAAGGCGCTCGCCTGGTGGGGCGCGGCCTATCTGATCGGCGCGATTTCGGTTGCGTTGTGGAGCGTGCCGGGGTCACACGCCGGCTTGGCCGGCGAATTGCCGTCGACGATGATCTTTATGTCCTGCGGCATGGTCTGGACCGGGCTGCGGCTATTTCACGGCCGGGTGTCGCGTCCGCTGCTGGCCTTTGCCGGGGTGCCGATCTGGCTGATCTTGAATCAATGGACGCTTTGGACCCACGGCTCCTACTCGCGTAGCGCATTCGCCGCGATCATGGTCGCAAGCTATGCCTTCGCCATCGCCTTTGAATTATGGCGCGAGCGACGCAAATCGCTTTATTCGCGCGTCGCGGCGGTTATCGTGCCGGGCGTGCACGCGGCAATCTTTCTGATGCCGTTGGCGCTGCGCAACTTATGGCCCGATCTGTTCGATGCGAGCTGGCCGAATGTCTTTGCGCTTGAGACCGTGCTTTACGGCATTGGCGCCGGCTTCATCATGCTGCTGCTGGTCAAGGACCGTCATGTCCTGGCGTACCGCACCGCTGCCAGCACCGACCATCTCACCGGCCTCCGCAACCGCCGCGCGTTTCTCGAAGCCGCCAACGCCATGCAAGCACGCCAAGGCGCGCGCGGTGAGCCCGTCACGCTGCTGATGTTCGACCTCGACCATTTCAAGTCGGTCAACGACCGTTTCGGGCACGCCACCGGCGACAGCGTGTTGCGCGTCTTTGCGCAGGTCGCGCTCGCCAGTATGCGCGCAAGCGATGTAGTCGGAAGGCTTGGGGGCGAGGAATTCGCGGCCATCGTACCGGAGGCGATGGGCGACGCCGTGCAGGTCGCCGAGCGGCTGCGCACCGCGTTTCAGGTGACCGGCTTGATCGTCGACGATATCGCGGTGGGCGCGACCGTCAGCATCGGGCTCGCCACTACTTACCGTTCGACCCAGACACTCGATGCGCTCATCCTGCGCGCCGACGATGCGCTTTATGAAGCCAAGCATGGCGGGCGTAACCGCTATTGCTGCGCGGAGGATGAACCGGGCCAGCCGGGAGTGCCGGTAAAGTCTGCGCGTAAATTGGCGGCGCGACGTGGCAATCCCGAGGGGGCGACGGCCGCCGGCTAGGCCGGCAACCATTTGTTTACCATCGGCTGCCACCATGACCGAATGTTGGGCTTTTCGCCGCGCGCCAGTACGAGTGCCGTCTCGCTTGAGGCTTTTGCCGAAGGTGCCGGCGCCGCTTTGGCTTGTTCTTATTCGTCCTCGGCCGAATATGACGCGGCGCTGATCGCCGAGCGGCGTGCCGCTGGCGTCTATGGGCCCAAGCGCCATCGCAAACAGATGTTGGCGGCGGTAGTGGGGATTGTGGCCGGCCTCGCGATCATCGCTTTTTTCACAATTTAGGCGCGGCAAACACGAGCGCGATCTCCGCTTCGCCCAGAACGCGGTATTGCCCTGCCGCCAGATCGTCCGGCAAATCCAGTGCACCAATGCGGTCGCGTTTGAGCGTGCTCACATGATTGCCGCAGGCGGCGAACATGCGGCGCACCTGGTGATAGCGGCCTTCGGTGATGGTCACAAAGGCGCGCGTTGGCGAGACGACCTCCAGCTTTGCGGGCAGGAGAGGCTTGTCCTCGCTTTCGAGCATCATCTCGCCCGACGCAAACAATTTTCCTTCATCGCCGCGCAACGGTCGCTCGAGCGTGACGTCGTAGCGCTTCGGCACATGGCTGCGCGGCGAGATGATCTTGTGCAACAGCGCGCCGTCGTCGGTGAGCAACAGGAGACCGGAGGTGTCCTTGTCCAGCCGCCCGACCGAGGAGATCGCGGGTTCGCGCCGCCGCCAGCGCTCGGGCAGCAGGCCATAGACCAGCGGACCCTGTTCTTTGTGCGAACAGGTGACGCCGGTCGGCTTGTGCAGTATTAGGCAGAGGCCGGGCGGCGGATCGAGGGCTTCGCCGTCGACGACCATGCGCGCGGCGAGATCAAGTGTGAGTGCGATGCGTTCGTCGCTGTCAATGATGGCTTCGCCATCGAGGGTGACGAGACCGGCGCCGATCAGGTCGCCGACTTCACGGCGCGAGCCATAGCCGAGATTGGCGAGCAGGCGGTCGAGCCGCAGCGTGGCTTTGCCATTTTGGCGCTTGTTCATCGGCGCTCTTTCATGCGCGCGCCTGATAGATTTTGTAAACGCCGGTCTCAATAGCGAGATCGACCTTTTTGAACAGCGGTTGCATTGCCGCCTCATAGGGCAAATGCCGGTTGGCGACCAGCCAGCAGACGCCGCCTTTGCGTAACGAATGCGCCGCGCGGTCGACAAATGCTTGCGCCAGCGCCTTGTCCTCTGCGCCGGCATCATGGAAGGGCGCATTCATCACCACGAAATCTAGTTCGTTGAGCGCGATGTTGACGTCGCGGACGTCGGCCCACAGAAAGCGGGCGCGCGCGTCGGTGACATTATGCTGCGCGCATTCGGTGGCGCGGCGGTCGATGTCGGTTAAAGTAAGTTCGCTGACGGCGGCGGAAGTGAGCACAGCGTGCGCCAGCACGCCGATGCCGCAACCGAAATCGGCGCCGCGGCCTGAAAGCTCCGGCAGATGTTCGATCAACAAAGCCGTGCCGGGATCGAGCCGGTCCCAGCTAAAGACGCCGGGCTGCGACCACAATTGCAGGTCTTCGACAATGCGCGGGGAGCCTTCGGCCAGCGCGCTTTCGATGTCGAGTTGGGCCGGCCGCGCGCACGTGACGACGCGGTGATGGCGTTTGGAGATTTCATGCACCGCGCAGCCGAGGGCCTCCAGTTCCTTGCGCAGCCGCGTGCCGCCGCGATCTTTCGGGGCGAGCGCGGTGAATGCGCCGCCGGCTTTCAGCGCGCGCAAGGCAAGCGCCAGCGCATAGCGCCGTTCGAGCGTGCCCGGCGGCGTAAGCATGGTGAAGGCGTCAAGGCTGCCTTCGGCGACTTGTTCGAGCGGTGTAGCGCCGGGAATCAATGGCGAGAACTGGATGGCGCCGGGCGGCGCATCCGCGAGATCATTTGGCGGGGCGCCGTAAACGCCGGTGCTCGCATTCATTGCTCAGGAAGCCATCACATCAAGCAATGCCGGCTTCACGCCGATCTGGTCGATCAGCCGATTTAATTCGTCGCGCGCCTGCGCGTTGGAAAGCTGATGGCGTTCGGCCAGAATAAGCTCATTCTTCATCGAGTGTTCGAGCCCGGTCAATTCGGTAACACGTACCTTGTAGCCATGCGCCTCCAGGACCAATCCGCGGATGACGTTGGTGACATGCGCGCCGAACTCACGGCGCTGGATCGGATGCCGCCAGAGCTGCCGCATCGGGCCGTGCTGGCCTTCGAGCAGCCGCGCCACCTCGGCCTGACAGCAGGGGACCAGCGCGATGGTTTTCGCTTCGTGACGGAGCCCAAAGCGAATGGCGTCGTCGGTGGCGGTATCGCAGGCGTGCAGCGCGGTCACCATGTCGGCTTTGCCGCCGGGGAGCGTGGCCTCAATGATCGGCGCGGCGATGAACTCCATGCGCTCGAAGCCTGATTGCGCGGCAAGCGCGCGCGAGGCCTCGACCAGTTGCTCGCGCGTCTCGATCCCGATGACGCGGCCATGTCCGGCCGGTCCGATCACCAGATCGTAGAGAATAAAGCCGAGATAGGATTTGCCGGCGCCGAGATCGGCCAGGATCGGGTCTTCCGCGCCCGCGAGCATTTTTTCAAGCGCCGGGCGCAGCAATTGCGTCAGATGCAGCACCTGGGTGAGCTTGCGGCGAGAGTCGGCGTTGAGCGCGCCGTCGCGGGTCAGAATATGCAGCGCCTTCAAGAGCGGCACCGACTTGTCGGCGCTGCCGCTCGGCCAGAGCTTGCTCCAGTCCTCTTTATCCTTGGATTTGTCTTTCGCGGCCGCGTTTTGACGCTTCATCGCTTCGGCTCTCCTGCCGCCTATCTAGCGGGGCAGAGGCCGGCTTGCCAGCGCGTGTGGGAACAAAAAAGGAAGCCCCCGGACCGGGGACACCCTCGCTTTGGAGGAGGAGCAGCGAAAGGATTGCGCGGAATCCCTTGTTCGCGTTCGAGTTGGACGATGGAGTTGAACGGCGAACCCGACGGTTCGCGCCCCACGCGCGCCCATAGTTTGTCGCCAAAGCGGCCGAGCGCGACTGTGAGCGTGAACTCGATATGCTCTGGATCGAAAACGGCATATAGGTCGCGACCGCGCCGCGGTCGGTCCAAGCACGAATCTCGGCGCAGATTTCGGTGACGACATTTTGCAGATCGGGCAATGTCATCTCGGCTTACAAGAGAAAGGGCGCCCCCTTATTAGGGGAGCGCCCGGATAGTTGCACCGCCTAAATCAAGCAATGATGGGAGAAAAAGTTTTCGGCGTTCGTTACGCCGAATAGTACATCTCGTATTCGACCGGATGCGGGGTGTGCTCGAAGCGGATCACTTCCGTCATTTTCAGGTCGATGTAAGAGTCGATGAAGTCATCATCCATCACGCCGCCGGCTTTGAGGAACTCGCGGTCCTTGTCGAGGTTTTGCAGCGCCTCGCGCAGCGAACCGCAGACGGTTGGGATCGACTTCAACTCGGCCGGTGGCAGATCGTAGAGGTCCTTGTCCATCGGATCGCCGGGGTGGAGCTTGTTCTTGATGCCGTCGAGACCGGCCATCAGTAGCGCGGCGAAGCCGAGATACGGGTTGGCGAGCGGATCGGGGAAACGCACCTCGACGCGCTTGGCCTTCGGGCTCTCGGTATAGGGAATGCGGCACGACGCCGAACGGTTGCGCGCCGAATAGGCGAGCAGCACCGGCGCCTCAAACCCCGGCACCAGACGCTTGTAGGAGTTGGTGGTCGGGTTGGTGAAGGCGTTGATCGCCTTGGCGTGCTTGATGACGCCGGCGATGTAGGACAGGCAGATTTCGGAAAGGCCCGCGTATTTGTCGCCGGCGAACACCGGCTTGCCGTCTTTCCAGATCGATTGGTGACAATGCATGCCGGAGCCGTTGTCGCCGTAAATAGGTTTGGGCATGAAGGTCGCGGTCTTGCCGTAGATCTGCGCCACCTGCTGGATGCAGTATTTGTAGATCTGCATCATGTCGGCCATCTGCGTCAGCGGCGAAAACTTCAAGCCGAGTTCGTGCTGGGCGGAAGCCACTTCGTGATGGTGCTTTTCGACCTTGGCGCCCATGCGCGCCATGGCGCCGAGCATTTCCGACCGCATGTCTTGCGCCGAGTCCTGCGGCGGCACCGGGAAGTAACCCTTCTTGATGCCGATGCGGTGGCCGAGATTGCCGCCTTCATAGTCGGTGTCGGAATTGGTCGGCAGTTCGATCGAGTCGACCTTGAAGCCGGTGTTGTAGGGCGTGGCCGAAAACTTGACGTCGTCGAACACGAAGAATTCGGCCTCCGGTCCGAAGTAGATGGTGTCGCCCAGGCCCATCGACTTGACCAGCGCTTCCGCCTTCTTGGCCATGCCGCGCGGATCTCGGTTGTAAGGCTCACCGGTGGTCGGTTCGAGCACGTCGCAAACCAGGACGAGGGTGGTCTCGGCAAAGAACGGATCGATACACGCGGATGCCGGGTCCGGCATCAGGGTCATGTCGGATTCGTTGATCGCTTTCCAACCGGCAATCGAGGAGCCATCGAACATCTGGCCTTCGGCGAAGGTGTCTTCCTCGATCATGCTGACGTCGAACGTCACGTGCTGCCACTTGCCGCGCGGATCGGTGAAGCGGAAATCGACGTATTTAACGTCGTTGTCCTTGATCATCTTCATGACATTCTTGGCTGTCGTCATGGGTAGCGTTTCCCCTTACTGGCTGGACCTAATCCCGGGCGGACATTTGGCTAACCGCTAGATGGCGTCAATACCGGATTCACCGGTTCTGATGCGAATGGCTTCCTCGATGTTGGACACGAAGATTTTGCCATCGCCAATGCGCCCGGTCTGTGCGGCGCGACGAATGGCATCGACCGCCTTTTCCAGCATGTCGTCGCCCAACACGATTTCGATCTTCACCTTGGGGAGGAAATCGACGACGTATTCGGCGCCCCGGTACAGCTCGGTATGGCCTTTCTGCCGGCCGAAGCCCTTCGCCTCGGTAACGGTTATGCCTTGCAGGCCGACTTCCTGTAGCGCCTCCTTCACCTCGTCGAGCTTGAAGGGCTTGATGATGGCCTCGATTTTTTTCATTCCGGTCTTCTTTCTCCCCAGACTTTCAGCCTTGGTCCTTGATCCATTATTGCTGCGCCGCGCAAGACTTCAGCACGCGGTGTTCTTCGGTCGCTTGCTATCTGTCGCCCAGCTTGTTGTCAGCAGTTAGCAGGTCTTGTGCCAAGCTTAAGCCGCACCGGGCAGCGCGTAAAACTTGTGCCATGGCAACGGCTTGAAGCACGCCTGACAGCTATACCCGCAAACTGCCTAAGGATCGGTGCCCAGTGATTAGGCATTGTGCTTAATTCGACGCCACGACGAAAAGAAAGGCGATATGTCACTTTACAAACCCACCACAACCTGTAGCTGGCAGTGAAGCAAATGAGCAACACCCATGCTAAAGTCGCGGAAAAGCCACCTATGACCCCTAGGCGACCGAAAGATGCCCCGATACGGTCCGTCGCAGATTCACGGGGGTGACACATTGAAAAAGTTTGTAATTGCCAGCTTGGCTTTTGTGACGTTTGCAGCGCCCGCTTTTGCCGCCGACATGCCGGTCAAGGCAGTCAGGGCTCCGCTTGACCCGGGTTACAACTGGACCGGACTTTATATAGGCGGCCAGTTTGGCGGTGGCTGGGCATGGGATCAGGTAACTAATATTAACGGGGATGCAAATTTCCCTCCCGGGTTCGTGCACAACGCACCTCATTCCAGCGGAATGCTTGGAGGCATCTATGGTGGCTACAATTACCAGTTCAACCGGGTAGTGATTGGCATTGATGCCGATTACTCGCGCGCAAACATTACTGGAACCGGGTCCACAGTCGGACCTACTGGCTTTACCGAAGTAGAGAACCCGAAATTAAATTGGGTCGCGACCGTCACGGGTCGTGTTGGCTACGCCGTCAATGACTGGTTGATCTTCGGCAAAGGCGGATGGGCGTGGGTGGGTGAAGTAGGATCAGGCAGTGACCTCAATCCCGCAGGAACTCTTGTGGCCACAAATGCCACGTCGCTTACTCTGAATGGCTGGACTGTCGGTGCGGGCGCCGAATGGGCTTTCGCAGGCAATTGGGTCGCCAAACTGGAATATGATTACGTAAATATTGGTACGACGACATTAAGTGTTACCACGACGACCGTGCCCGGTGGCATTGTTGGTACCGGCCGAGCGAGCGCGGTTGCTAACCTCCAAATGGCGAAAGTGGGACTCGCATATCGCTTCAACATCGGCAGATAGGCTACATCTAACGCGCGCAACTACATTTCTTTGAGTGAGGCCGCCTCAGTTGGCGGCCTCTTTCATTTTGAGGGCTGCGGCTTCGCCTTAGCAATCTTGCCAAGCATCTTTTCAAACCGTCTCTTGTCCTCATCAGCTTCAAAGCGACGAGCAACGCAAACGAACTCATCAGATCGACCAGCGCCCTTACTGGGTTTCTGGTGCTTCTAAGAAGATTACGACCATCCCTTCTTGCACGGGAGCTAGCGTCTCGTGAAGCACGTTTTTCATCTCCGTATTACCGGAATTGTCTGCCGCAGGATGGAGCGATAATGTTGGCGAATGCATGAACTTCTGACCACGGCGGAAATGGGGGAGGCCGACCGGCTGACCATCGCCGCCGGCACGCCCGGCATCGACCTCATGGAAAGTGCTGGACGCGCGGTCGCCGACGCTGTCAGCGCGGTGCTGCAAGGCCGCCGCGTCGTCGTGGTCGCCGGGCCGGGCAACAACGGCGGCGATGGCTTCGTCGCCGCGCGCCATCTGGCCGAGCGCGGCTACGAAGTGCGCGTCAGTTTTGTCGGCGAGCGCGAGAAGCTGAAAGGCGATGCGGCGATCGCGGCCGATCGCTGGAGCGGGCCGGTCGAGGAAGCCTCGCCGGTGTCGCTCACCGATTGCGACATCATCGTCGATGCGCTGTTCGGCGCCGGGCTGGACCGCGCGGTCGAGGGTCTTGCCGCTGGCATGATCCGGGCCATCAACTTGAGCGGCGTGCCGGTGATAGCGGTCGACCTGCCGAGCGGCGTCAATGGCACGACCGGCGCGGTGATGGGGGTGGCGGTCAAGGCGGCGCATACCGTGACCTTCTTCCGGCGCAAGACCGGCCATCTGCTGTTGCCGGGCCGGCTGCATTGCGGGCAGCTGGAAGTCGCCGATATCGGCATTCCGGCGAGCGTGCTGGACGCGATCAAGCCGTGCACCTTTGCCAATGAGCCGGGTCTATGGCGGGCGAGCTTTCCGTGGCCCGATGCCGTGAGCCACAAATATAGCCGTGGTCATGCGGTGCTGGTGTCGGGCGGGATCTCGACCACGGGCGCGGCGCGGCTGGCGGCGCGCGCGGCGCTGCGGGCAGGGGCAGGGCTGGTGACGATTGCCAGTCCGCGCGAGGCGCTGGCCGTGAACGCCGCCGCCAACCTGGCGATCATGGTGCGCCCGGTCGATGGCGCGGCGGAACTCGCCGAATTCCTCGCCGACAAGCGGCGCAACGCCGTGGTGCTGGGGCCCGGCGGCGGGGTGGGGCCGCAAATGCGCGATCAGGTAATCGCGGCGCTGGCGAGCGCGGCGGCGGTGGTGCTGGATGCCGACGCACTGTCGAGCTTCGCGGACGATCCGGCGGCGCTATGGATGGCGATTGCCGGGCGCGCGGGAGGCAGTATTTTGACGCCACATGAAGGCGAATTTTCAAGGATTTTCAAAGAAATATCTGATAATTCTACAGTTAAATCAAAACTTGAAAAAACCCGGCAAGCGGCGGCCGAAAGCGGCGCGGTGGTGCTGCTCAAAGGTGCCGATACGGTGGTGGCCAGCCCTGACGGCCGCGCCTCGATTGCCGAGAATGCGCCACCCACGCTCGCCACCGCCGGCTCCGGCGACGTGCTCGCCGGCATGATCGCGGGGCTTCTGGCGCAAGGTATGGAGGGCTTTGCGGGTGCAAGCGCCACGGTCTGGCTGCATGGCGAGGCTGCCAAGAGTTTTGGGTCGGGGCTGATATCCGAGGACTTGGCCGAGGAACTGCCGCAGGTTTACCGCCGGCTGTTGGAGGCCTAGACGCGCCTCTTGCGCCCACGCAATCGCGCTCCATTTTAAAGATACGCCCGGAATTTAGCGTGATATAAGCCCGCCGCCCGAGCCAGGTGATTAGCCTTGCCCTTGTGGGGGCCGACGCGTTATGCCCCGCCTCGCGGTGCCAGAAACGTTTTGATGGCCCTTTGCGGGCGTGGCGGAATTGGTAGACGCGCTGGATTTAGGTTCCAGTGGCGAAAGTCGTGGGGGTTCGAGTCCCTCCGCCCGCACCAGCCAAGGGTACCGAAGGGCCACCGTGGCCTGAAAGAGATTTGAGACAGCATCCCGACACGCACTCGCCGCTTTCATCAGCCGGTGCAGCGACTAGAAACGAAGTGAGATCATGCAGGTTACCGAAACGCTCTCCGAAGGCCTCAAGCGCGAATTTTCCGTGGTGGTGCCGGCCGCCGAACTCGAAGCCAAGGTCGCGACGCGCCTGGACGAGTTGAAGGACAAGGTGCGTCTCAACGGCTTCCGGCCGGGCAAGGTGCCGGTCGCCCACCTCAAGAAGGTCTATGGCCGCTCCGCCATGGCCGAGGTGATCGAAGCGACGGTGCGCGATACCAATAATCAAATCGTGACCGACCGCGGCTTCAGGCTCGCCTCCGATCCGAAGGTGACGCTGCCGGAGGAGAAGGAGGCGGTTGAGAAGCTGATCGCTGGCAACAGCGACCTCAGCTATACGGTCGCGGTCGAGATCGTGCCCGAGATCAAGCTTGCTGACTTCAAGGCGATCAAGCTGACGCGCCCGGTAGCGGAAGTTACCGAGGCGCAAGTCGACGATGGCATCAAGATGATCGCCGAGCAGAACCGGCCTTATGCGGCCAAGGGCGAGGGCGCCAAAGCCGAGAGCGGCGACCGCGTCAACATCTCGTTTGTCGGAACCATTGACGGCAAGCCGTTCGAGGGCGGCACCGGCGAGGACATCGCGGTGCAGATTGGCTCCAACACCTTCATCCCCGGCTTCGAAGAGCAGCTCATCGGCATCGCCGCCGGCGACAACCGTACCGTCAAGGCGACTTTCCCGGTGCAATATGCCAACGAAGCGCTTGCCGGCAAGGAAGCCGAGTTCGCGGTCACCGCCAAGTCAACCGAGGCGCCGGGCGAGGTCAAGACCGACGATGAATTCGCCAAGTCGCTGGGCCTTGAGTCGCTCGCCAAGTTGCGCGAGGCGGTCAAGGATCGGCTCAACCGCGATCAGCAGGCGCAGTCGCGCCAGAAGCTCAAGCGTTCACTGCTCGATGAACTCGACAAGCTGCACACATTCGAGCCGCCGCCGAGCATGGTGGCCGACGAATTCTCGCGTGTCTGGACCTCGGTGACGGAAGAACTCAAGAACGAGAACAAGACCTTCGAGGACGAGAAGACGACGGAGGAAAAAGCCAAGGCGGAATACCAGGCGATCGCCGCCCGCCGGGTGCGGCTCGGACTGGTGCTGGCCGAGATCGGCGAGAAGAACAAGATCGTCGTGAGCGAAGAGGAATTAAGCCGGGCCGTGGCCGAGCGGGCGCGCCAGTTCGCTGGCCAGGAGCAGCGGGTCTGGGACTATTTCCGCCAGAATCCGGAGGCCGTGGCCTCCCTGCGGGCGCCGATCTTCGAGGAAAAGGTGGTCGACTTCCTGGTCGAGCTTGCCGACGTGACCGACAAGAAGGTTACGCGCGAGGAGCTGTTCAAGGACGAGGAAGAGACGACCGCCTGAGCCATAAAAGCCGTTCCGCAGGATCGGATGTGGGCCGGGACGGCGAAAATGCCGTCCTTTCTGCGGTGCCCTTAAGGGACTTGTCACCAGGCCGAGCCTTGGGGCTTGCGCTTGACGCCTTGCGAAAATAGATCGTCGAGACGCGCGTTGCGGCTAATCTAGCCGGAACGATTCGCGTCATGTGCCTTTGGAGCCGTCATGAAAGACCCTGTCGATACCTACATGAACTACCTGGTGCCGATGGTGGTCGAGCAGACCAACCGGGGCGAGCGGGCCTATGACATCTACTCGCGGCTCTTGAAGGAACGCATCATCTTCATCACCGGCCCGATCGAAGACGGGGTGGCGACGCTGATCGTGGCGCAGCTTCTGTTCCTGGAAGCGGAAAATCCGAAAAAAGAAATCTCGATGTACATCAACTCGCCCGGCGGCGTGGTGACCTCAGGGATGGCGATTTACGACACGATGCAGTTCGTGCGGCCGGCGGTCTCGACCCTCTGCATCGGGCAGGCCGCTTCGATGGGCTCGCTGCTGCTCGCCGCCGGCGCCAAGGATATGCGTTTTGCGCTACCGAACGCGCGCATCATGGTGCACCAGCCGTCCGGCGGCTTTCAGGGCCAGGCCACGGATATCATGCTGCACGCGCAGGAGATTCTGAACCTGAAAAAGCGGCTGAACGAAATCTACGTGTACCACACCGGACAGTCGCTTAAGAAGATCGAAGACGCGCTCGAACGCGATTACTTCCTTACCGCCGCGATGGCGAAAGATTTCGGCTTGGTCGACAAGGTGATCGACAAGCGCCCGCAGGAAATGTTGCCGAAACCGGCTGCCCCCTGAGCCGGTTTGATCGACTCGCAACGAATGTGACAGCGCAAGGATGTAACGATGGGTTTGGCGCTCTGCCGGACGGTTGCAAAAGTGTGAAAGTTCCGGGGCGCGACGACGTTTCGCACGCCGGCTTCTACACAAACTGGTGTAGCGTTATCGTTAATACATTCTTGATTATCATGCCGTTAGCATGCTTGGCTTAGTGTGTGGGAGTGTACTAGGGAACCGGCTTCCCGTGATTTGAGCCGGCCGTGCTGGAGTTCCGGCGCTAAACTTGCTTCGTTGGGATGTGGCGGGTGATTGCGTTCGCCGACAGCGGAGAATCGATACCCAGAGTGATACTCGATCGCGTGACTTAATCGAGTGATACGGAGAATGGAATGAGCAAAGTCGGCGGCAGTGATTCCAAAAACACCCTGTACTGCTCGTTCTGCGGCAAGAGCCAGCACGAAGTACGCAAACTCATCGCCGGCCCGACGGTGTTCATCTGCGATGAATGCGTCGAACTCTGCATGGACATCATTCGCGAGGAAAACAAATCCTCGCTGGTCAAGTCGCGCGACGGCATCCCGACGCCGAAGGAAATCTGCAAGGTTCTCGACGATTACGTGATCGGTCAGATGCATGCCAAGCGCGTGCTCTCGGTCGCCGTCCACAACCACTACAAGCGCCTCAATCACCAGGCCAAGCACAACGACGTTGAACTGGCGAAGTCGAATATTCTGCTGATCGGGCCGACCGGTTCGGGCAAGACGCTACTGGCGCAGACCCTGGCGCGCATCCTCGACGTGCCGTTCACGATGGCGGACGCGACGACGTTGACCGAAGCCGGTTACGTCGGCGAGGACGTCGAGAACATCATCCTCAAGCTGTTGCAGGCGGCCGACTACAATGTCGAGCGCGCCCAGCGCGGCATCGTCTATATCGACGAAATCGACAAGATCTCGCGCAAGTCCGACAACCCCTCGATCACCCGCGACGTGTCGGGCGAGGGCGTGCAGCAGGCGCTGTTGAAGATCATGGAAGGCACGGTCGCTTCGGTGCCGCCGCAGGGCGGCCGCAAGCACCCGCAGCAGGAATTCCTGCAAGTCGATACGACGAACATCTTGTTCGTCTGCGGCGGCGCTTTTTCCGGCCTCGACAAGATCATTTCGGCGCGTGGGCGCGCCACATCGATTGGTTTTTCGGCGCAGGTGCACGCGCCGGAAGACCGCAAGCAGGGTGAAATCTTCCGCGAAGTCGAGCCCGAGGATCTGCTCAAATACGGCCTGATCCCGGAATTTGTCGGCCGTCTGCCGGTGGTGGCGACGCTCGAAGACCTCGACGAGATTTCGCTCAAGAAAATCCTGGTCGAGCCGAAGAACGCGCTGGTCAAGCAGTATCAGCGGCTGTTCGAAATGGAATCGATCGATCTGACGCTCGCCGAAGAGGCGCTTGGTGCGATCGCCCGCAAGGCGATCGAGCGAAAGACCGGCGCGCGCGGTTTGCGCTCGATCATGGAGGGCATCCTGCTCGACACCATGTTCGACCTGCCGAGCCTGGAAGGCGTGGAAGAGGTCGTGATCTCCAAGGAAGTGGTCGAGGGCACCGCCCGGCCGCTTTATATCTACGCCGATCGCAGCGACCGCACTGCGGAACAGGGCTCGGCCAGCGCCTAAGTTAAGTTTTGGCGCCGTTTTGCGGCGCGGCCGGCGATGTCCGGTTGCCGCGTTTCCGCGTCCGAGATGGCAGCGCGGTTTAGCAATACCACTGCCTTTGCTTTGTCCCCACCGGCGTATCCGAATACGGCAAAATAGTCGCCGAATCGCGCCGATTGTGGTGTCCTAAGACGTTGGTTGCGCTGTCTTAACTGGAAAAATCGACGTTACTTGCGCGGCCCCCTGCGCCATCCTACTTATAGTGTCGAAGACGAACGGGCGTACAAATAGGCGTTGATTTGAGCGACCGGCGTTTTCGACGGGTGAGGCCTGCGGGCGTTCCGTGGGGCGTATGGGGTCGGCGTTCCGTCCTTGCGTATTCTCTCCGAACACGATCGGCACTGTCTTACGCGATGCCGCAGCCGCGGGTCGAGAGACAGGGGCACAACAAAAGGACTTCAAGCAATGACCACCAATAAGCCACGACCTACGCTGCAGCCGGGCGACAGCCGGGCTTACCCGGTTCTTCCGTTGCGCGATATCGTGGTGTTTCCGCACATGATCGTTCCGCTCTTTGTCGGTCGTGAAAAGTCGATCAAAGCGCTGGAAGAAGTCATGCGCTCCGACACCTTCATTTTACTGGCGACGCAGAAGAATGCGTCCGACGACGATCCGACGACCGACTCGATCTTCGAAGTCGGCACGCTGGCGAGCGTCCTGCAACTGCTCAAGCTGCCCGACGGCACCGTCAAGGTGCTGGTCGAGGGCGCTACCCGCGCCAAAGTCCTTAAGTACAACGACCGCGAAGAATATTATGAGGCGGATGCCACCGCGCTCGCCGACGATATGGGCGAGAAGGTCGAAGCCGAAGCCATGGCGCGTTCGGTCGTTACCGAGTTCGAAAATTATGTGAAGCTGAACAAGAAAGTGTCGCCGGAAGTGGTCGGCGTGATCCAGCAGATTGAGGATTACGCCAAGCTCGCCGACACGGTCGCTTCGCATCTCGCGGTCAAGATTCCGGACAAACAGGACATCCTGGAGACGCCCTCCGTCACCGCGCGCCTGGAAAAGGTGCTCGGCCTGATGGAGAGCGAAATCTCGGTCTTGCAGGTGGAAAAGCGCATCCGCACCCGCGTCAAGCGGCAGATGGAGAAGACCCAGCGCGAATACTATCTCAACGAGCAGATGAAGGCGATCCAGAAGGAGCTGGGCGACGAGGAAGGCAAGGACGAACTTGCCGAACTCGAAGACAAGATCAAGAAGACCAAGCTCTCCAAGGAAGCGCGCGAGAAAGCGACGCACGAATTAAAGAAGTTGCGGCAGATGTCTCCGATGTCGGCCGAGGCAACGGTCGTGCGCAACTACCTCGACTGGCTGCTCTCGATCCCGTGGGGCAAGAAGAGCAAGGTCAAGAAGGATCTGACCGCGGCCGAGACGATTCTCGATGCCGACCACTATGGGCTGGAGAAGGTCAAGGAACGCATCGTCGAATATCTCGCCGTGCAGCAGCGCGCCAATAAGCTGACCGGACCGATCCTGTGCTTGGTCGGACCTCCGGGCGTCGGCAAGACCTCGCTCGGCAAGTCGATCGCCAGGGCGACCGGCCGTGAATTCGTGCGCGTCTCGCTCGGCGGCGTGCGCGACGAGGCCGAAATCCGCGGTCACCGCCGCACGTACATCGGTTCGATGCCCGGCAAGATCATCCAGTCGATGCGCAAGGCCAAGACCTCGAACCCGCTGTTCCTGCTGGATGAGATTGACAAGATGGGCGCCGACTTCCGCGGCGATCCGTCCTCGGCCCTGCTCGAGGTGCTCGACCCCGAACAGAACTCGACCTTCGCCGATCACTATCTGGAGGTCGAATACGATCTCTCGAGCGTGATGTTCATCACCACGGCCAACACGCTCAATATTCCCGGCCCGCTGATGGACCGCATGGAGATCATCCGCATTGCCGGCTACACCGAGGATGAAAAGGTCGAGATCGCGCGCAAACATCTGAGTCCGCATGCGATCGCCAAGCACGGCCTTGAGCCGAAGGAATGGTCGATCGACGACGAAGCTCTGCTGCTCATGATCCGCCGCTATACGCGGGAGGCGGGGGTGCGCAATCTCGAGCGCGAACTCTCGACCCTGATCCGCAAGGCGGTGAAGGAGATCATGACCTCGAAGAAGAAGTCGATCGCGGTCACCGCGGCTAATCTCGGCGAGTATCTCGGCGTGCCGAAATATCGCTACGGCGAGATCGAGGCCGAGGATCTGGTCGGCATGGTCACCGGTCTGGCGTGGACGGACGTGGGCGGCGAGTTGCTGACCATCGAAGCCACGTCGATGCCGGGCAAGGGCAAAATGACCGTCACCGGCAACTTGCGTGACGTGATGAAGGAGTCGATCTCGGCGGCGGCGTCTTACGTGCGCTCGCGCGCGATTGCCTTCGGCATCGAGCCGCCGCTGTTCGACAAGCGCGACATCCACGTGCACGTGCCGGAAGGCGCGACGCCCAAGGATGGACCGTCGGCGGGCGTTGCCATGGTCACGGCCATCGTTTCGGTTATGACCGGGATTCCGGTTCGCCGCGACGTCGCCATGACGGGTGAAATCACCCTGCGTGGTCGCGTGCTGCCAATCGGCGGCTTGAAGGAAAAGATGCTGGCCGCTGCGCGCGGTCGCATGAAGACCGTGCTGATCCCGGAGGAAAACGCCAAGGACTTGGTGGAAATCTCCGACACGATCAAGAAGGGCCTGGAGATCATCCCGGTCAGCCGCATGGACGAGGTGATCCAGCACGCGCTGGTGCGACCGCCCGTGCCGATCGAATGGGATGAGGCTTCCGCTGCTAAGCTCGCCACTCCGGCAGCCGACGCGGCCGGCGACGAGGAAGGCTCAGGGCTGACGGCGCATTAGCCGGATAGCGTGAAGAGGAAAGCGAAACGGCGCCGGCAAGGCGCCGTTTTTGTAGCAAGTTCGCAGCGGCGGCAACGCACTTGCGCCAGCCCGCCGGATGGCGATAAACGACGCAGGTTATCCGGTCAGGGCGATTAGCTCAGTTGGTAGAGCGCCTCCTTTACACCAAGATGTTGGATGGTCTATTCCGCCTGTTTATATTGGCTTTGTTGACCTCTAATCAGTCTCTTGTGAGAGCACTGTGGGAGCAAATGGGCGGTTAGCTCAGCGGTAGAGCATTCCCTTTACACGGGACAGGTCGCAGGTTCGATCCCTGCACCGCCCACCACTTCTCGGAAATGAGTCCATCCAATGAAGTGGCTCCCTTCAAGCGCCGACATCCCGGAAGATTTAATTCGCGCCGCGCGCGACGGGGAAGTCGTTTTCCTATGCGGAGCCGGCGTGTCCCTCGCGGCGGGGCTCCCTCTTTTTAAGGACCTGACCGACAAGGTTTATAAAACTATCGGCGCGAGCATCAGCGATGAAGCGGCCGAAGAGACGGCCTACCAAAGCGAACAATTTGATCGCGTGCTGCGATCACTGGAAAAGCGAACTCGCCCGCCCGGAGCAGAATCAGCCGTCCGAAAGGCGGTAATAGACGCGTTGCAGGCGCCACCGAACGCCGATCTGTCCCGCCATCTTGCACTTTTGCGTCTGTCGCGGGATCGCGAAGGGCGACCCAAATTGCTTACCACGAACTTCGACTCGCTTTTCGAACTCGCGGCGCTAAAGCACGGCATCACGGTTGCCAGCCACGCTGGAATCGCTCTCCCGCGACCGGGAGGTCCAACGGACTTTGGCATTCTCCATTTGCACGGGCGCATCGGTGATCCAAATATTGGCCTCGAACAGTCCGATTTAATTTTGACGAGCGCTGACTTCGGCGATGCGTATCTGAGGCATGGTTGGGCTTCTCGCTATATTGAGGATCGCATGCGAATTAATACGCTCAGGCGGATGGCGTGTCATTGTCCCACGCGCTTCGAACTGCCGGCCGGCTTGGCATGCTGCTCGGCCCCCGCCATCTTGGGGACGCTGTGGCAGCCGTTCACGCCATGCGGCGGGAACTGCATGCCATCATCGCTGAGCTTACCGAGATGAATGCGGCGGGTTGACGTGCCGGCCGCGAGGGCCGCCGTCCGGGCCGCTTGGGAAACCACGACAGGCTGGACGGAGTTCACTCGCGCCGTCGAGTTCGGCGGCTATCACGTCGCCACCGGGGAGCAGGGCGGTACGCTGATCGTGGAAAGCCACGATGGCGTCTTCGTTGGCGCGCTCCATCGTCTTGCCCGTGTCCGTAAATCTGATCTTCAACGCAGAAAGGAATCCTCCAATGAACGAACCGAAAAAGCCAACCAACCCAGCGGCCCAGCAGAACGAGGATCCCGCGATCCAGTTGGTGTCGTCCCTCCTGACCGTCATGCAGGACGTCCAGACCTCGCAGGAACTGCTGCATCGGCGGCTGGACGCGGTGGTCCGCTACATCCCGGCCGCATCGCGGTAGCACTTAGAGCCGCGCTGATCGGAAATCCTCAGGCAGCCCGCGACCTCGTCGAAAGGGCGCGGTTTCTTGCGTTGGCGCCACAGGAGCGCGTGAGAGCCAAACTCGACCGGATGGACGAACAGTTGCAGGCTAACCTTCAAAAGCTGGTCGAGCCGCCGCTGTTGTCGCCAGAATTGGACAATGCCCGCCGGCAACTTGCGGAAGCCAAGGTTCGAGAACGTAAAATATCTGATTTGCTAGCTGCACAGAAAGAACGTCGCGAACGCCACATGTCGCGACGCCCCAGCGGCGTCATGGCGGGCATTCGTGGCGAGACGGCCACGTGGGCGAATGGTCTCGCCCAGATAGACGCGCGTCTTACTGAGCTTAAGGATAAAGACACCGCCGCGTGGAACCGACGGAAGAATCTTGAATACGTTGTGGCTGAGATAGAAAAGTCTCTCCAAAGGCGAAAACGCGATTTGCGGGACTCCCCTGAGCAGCAGAAGGATGTTCTCGCCTGTCGCAGAAAAGTTGAACGCAGCATCATCGCTCGGCAGATTCTTGATAAGAACCCGGTCGTCGCGTTCGGCGGCCTGACGATGTTGATGGCGGCGGCCACAGTAGCGATGGCTATCAATAATCTACTCGGCGAGCAATTCGGGACAGACCCTTCTCGAAAATTCTTATGATAACTTTTAAGTCAGTATAGATAGCCACCTAGGCTTGGTTAAACTGAAAATAGGAGAAAACGGTTGCCGCAGGAAGTTGATAGCTTTCAGTTTAACGACATGACAGTAATGGGCGCTCCGTCACCTAAGCTGCGTAATGCTCTTGAGATCATCGCAAATCATCTGCACCAAGATTTTGCCAAGGCCTCATGGATTTCTCATAAGGATAAATCAAAGGAGTCTTGCATTCTCTGCTCTTTAACAGTGCGAGAATTTTTGGCTCGAATAGGCTTTGTTGACGCGCAAGTTCGTCCCGTCTGCCTATACTTGTCGGCGCATAAGGATGGGCGATTGGTCAAGGAATTACTGGTGGGCGATCCGGCTGATAAGCGGGACCTTCATTCGAGGTGGGCCGGCCACATGGTTGTTGTGATTCCAAGTGCCGGATACCTAATTGATACCACCTTATATCAAGCAATGCGCCCTCAATGGAAAAGCGCAACTGGGATGGTTGCAACGCCGCTAATCGCCATAAACCGCACGATGTCCTCCCTGACAGCAATATCGGGTGGATCATGGACAGAGAGCGAGGGCTATAAAGTTACCGCGCTATGGCTAGACAACCCGACAAACAAGTCTTGGCGTAGGCGCCCTGATGCACGAATGAGGAATTGGCGAATACCAGTGGTCAATAAAATGATTAGTGAAATGGTCGCGACTCGCTAAGCCGCGCTTCGACATATTGTAGCTAGAGGGATTGGTGGAGCGAACATCAAAATAGGTGGCCGATGGCTGAGGGCGGATGGGTTGTTCTAGGAGCGGCCGTGGGAACGGTCGGCTCAATTTTGACCACTTGGTTGAGTGCTTGGCTCACAAAGAAAGCCCCGGACTATTTTGACCAAAAAGCCATGGACCTTTTGAAGTCAATTCTGAAAGACAGTGACGAGCCGTGGCACAACATAAAGGAGCTCTCGAACGTCGTCGGTCTTCCTCCCGACGATACTAAGCAGTTGTTACTTCTTGCTGGCGCAAGGGGCCACTACAGCGGCTCTGGAGCTTGGGCATTGATTTCCCGTGTTGGGCTGAGGGATTCAAATTAGAGCTATTATTCGCGCGCGGCGGGCGCGGTAGTGTTGGGCCGTCTCATCGAGACTATGGTCTGGGAGCCTCCACGACGACGGTAGAGAGGGGGTAAACGGTCGCTGCCATAAAAACCCCGGGACGGACGCCTTGAGCGCTGGGCAGCACACGGACGGCGAAATGGATAGCGCCACCTGCCATCACCATTTCGCGGCGCTGGACCAAACTGCGAACAACCCGACGTTTTTGTGAGAGCAGTGCGGGAGCAAAGCTCGATTCGTTCCGCGATCGTTCATCCGCTGTTCGCCTATGCTTGCATCGGTTTTCAAGCAGTTTGCATACTCTTTTGGGGCCGGTGCCCTTGTTTACACGGAGGATGTCGGCGGTTCGAGTCCGTCATCGCCCACCAATCTTCGCGCCTTCGGCGCTTCGGTTGGCAAGCCACATTTGGATCGCGAAGGTTGCCCGTCGAAGCCTGAAAGGCGAAGACGGGCAAACGCGAAAAACAAAAAACGGCAGGCGAAGGGCGAACTGCCCAGCGCCTGCCGTTTTAAATTCTCGGAGAAGTCCAGCCCGAGCGCTGTCAGACCGCTTCCTTCAGTTCCTTGGAGGCGCGGAAGGCGACTTTCTTCGAAGCTTTAATTTGAATCTGCTCGCCGGTCGCGGGGTTGCGGCCGATGCGGGCGGCGCGTTTACGCACCTGAAGGATGCCGAGACCGCCGATGCGGATACGTTCGCCCTTCTTCAAATGCTTGACAATATTGCCGACGAAATCACCGAGGACGGCTTCCGCCTGCTTCTTCGACATCTCATGCGATTCCGCGAGCGCGGCGGCGAGATGCTTGAGCGTGACCGTTGGTGGTGTCGGGGCTTTTCCAGGTACCGTAGCCATCAGGGGGACCCTCCTCTTGATCCGCAGGTTTGGCGCAGCGCCAAACCTCATGCCCGCATAGACGATTCGGGGGCGGTCTGACCATCGATTCTTATCGATAAATAGGGCATTTCCGCAATTTTGGCAGGGGGCAGGGCCATGCCTTGACTTGGGTCGGGGCAGCCTCTAACTCGTGCCGACGCCCGCGGGGGCGTAGCTCAGTTGGTTAGAGCGCTGCCCTGTCACGGCAGAGGTCGCGGGTTCGAGTCCCGTCGCTCCCGCCATTTTATCAATGACTTAACGCTAGTTCCGGGAGCGGCTGCAAGCCCCCAAAACGGCTCAAACGGGTGGAGTTTCGCGCTCGTGCAAACCCCCATTCCCGGCGTCCGGGCACTCTTTTTCGACGTCTTCGGCACCCTAGTCGATTGGCGCACGTCGGTCGCGCGGGAGAGCAAAAATATCCTCTCCGCGCTCGGTTACCGCCTCGATTGGCCGGCTTTAGCCGACGCCTGGCGCGGCGAATACCAGCCCGGCATGGAGGAGGTTCGCACCGGCGTCATCCCCTTCTCCAAGCTCGACGTGTTGCACCGGCGCAATCTGCTGCGGCTTGCCCCGCGCTTCGGATTGGAGAATCTGTCGGACGAAGTACTCGACGATCTGACGCTGGTTTGGCACCGGCTCGATGCCTGGCCGGAAGTGCCTATGGCGCTGAAACGGCTGCGGGAGAAATTTCGTCTCGCGCCGGTGTCGAACGGCAACATTTCACTGATGGCGGATCTCGCGCGCCGCAACGACATTCACTGGGACGCCATTCTCGGTTCGGAAATCGCCGGCGACTACAAGCCGAAGCCGCGCGTTTATCTCGCCGCCTGCGCGGCCTTCGATTTCAAGCCGGAGCAATGCATGATGGTCGCGGCCCACAGCAACGATCTGGCGGCCGCAGCGCTTTGCGGCTTGCGCACCGCCCATGTGGCGCGTCCAAACGAATATGGACCGGGCACCGGCGAGCGCGCGCCGACGGTGAAGGTCGATGTCGTTGGCCTCGATCTGATCGACGTGGCGGTAAAGCTCGGGGCGTAAATCAGCCGCGATAGATCGGCGCCGGCTGCGAGAAGAAACTCGCCAGGATGTGATAAACCAGCATGTAGTTTTTCTGCTGGAAGCTGGCGTGTGAAATGCCGGGCATTACGGTGAACTGCTTGTCCGGGTTCGGCAGTTTGGCGAAAAACGCCATCAGGTCCTCGACTGAAGCGATGCCGTCCCATTGCCCGCGCATGATCAGCGTCGGCACCGATATTTTCTCCGGGTTCACCACCGGTAGCTTCGAGCACATATCGACATAGGTTCCAGTCGGAACCGAATCGTCGAGCGCGGTTACCGCGTCGGCGAAAGCTTCGATTACTGTCTCCTCGGCGGTGCCGGGATGATCGCGCTCAAAGATCGAATGGATGAAAGCTTTGTCGATCGGCCGGCGGTTCTTGGCGATGAATTCGGGCAGGCGCTTGCGGCGCTGCTCAAGCGTGGGGGATCCTTCGCCGGTCCACACCATGGCGTCGAGCGCAAGGCGGGCCACCATGTCCGGGTGACGTTCGGCAAACATCGCGGCGCGCAACGCGCCCGACGAGATACCGTAAGTGAGGAAAGGCTTCTTGCCGCGCAACTTATGAATATAGAGCGCGGCGGCGTAGCAGTCGTCGGCGCCTTGGGAGATGGGCGCATTGTTGTCGCGATCCTTGGTCGAGCGTCCGTAGCCTTCCATGTCGACCGACCAGCAGTCGTAGCCAAGGCGGGCGAAGTAATCCATGGCGGAGGAATTCGGCCGCCCCGCCACCTGCAAATCGAATGTCGGCTGCGAGGCCATCGACGATCCGTGCACGAATAATATAGTGCCGATGGATTTGGTCGGATCGCCGACGCTCTTGTTCCACATGAACAGCTTCACGCCGCCGTCCTTCGTGGTCCAATGCTCTTCGCCTTTGACGGGGGCGAGCGGCTTGGTCATTTCATTCATCGGTCTATATCCGTAATGGAGTCAGTTGACGTGTTTGATCTTGTTGACGTCGATGATGTTAGCCCATTTGTCGATCTGCGCCTGCATGAACCCCGCAAATTCCGGCTGAGTCATGATCAGCGGCGTGGCGCCTTGTTCCTCCCAGGTTTTTTTCAGCGAGGGCAGCGTGACCGCCTTGGTGATCTCTTTGTTGAGGAGGTCGATGATCGGCTGCGGCGTGCCCTTGGGCGCCATGAAGCCGACCCATAGCGTGGCCTGGAAGCCCTTGGCGCCCGCTTCATCGAGCGTCGGCACGTCCGGCAGGATCGGCGAGCGAATTTTGCCGCTGACGCCGATGGCGCGGACTTTGCCCGCCTTGATGAGCGGCGCCATGGTCGGGACGCTGTCGAACAGCATTTGAATCTGGCCGCTGAGAATGTCGGTGCGCATGCCGCTCGAGCCCTTGTAGGCCACATGTACGATGTCGATGCCGGTGATGTGTTTGAGAAGCTCGGCCGCCATGTGGTAGTTCGAGCCCGGGCCGGAGGAACCGAAATTGAGGACGCCGGGTTTCGCCTTGGCGAGCGCGATCAGGTCCTGAAGGTTCTTCACCGGCAGCGACGGGGTGACGACCAGCACCAGGTCGGTCTCGATCAATGGCGCGATCGGGACGAGGTCACGCATCAGGCGGTAGGGCTTTTTGCCGTAGAGTGTCTCGTTGACGGTCTGCGTGCCCGAGACCATCAGCAGTTCGTAGCCATCGGGTGTAGCCTTGGCGACCAAGTCGGTGCCGATGGTGGTGCCGGCACCGGGGCGGTTTTCCATAAAGAAAGCTTCGTGCAGCGACTTTTGCAATTCAGCGGCGATGGCGCGGGCATAGACATCGGTCGGACCGCCGGCACCGAAGGGCACGATCACCTTGACGTTGCGGGAAGGATAGTCGGTGGCGGTAGCCTGCTGTGCCGATAATAACGGCGCGGCTGCCAGCAGTGCGAGCAGGGCGAGCGGTCGCAGAAATGTCATGACGAATCCCCCGAATGCGATGCGCTTCTTGCCGGCGCTGGATCGACTATCGGGGGGTGCTCGCGCCCCTGTCAATTGCACTTTGACCCCGCATAAACACGGCGCCTCCAAGCTCGTGGATGGTTCCACAATGGCGGCTTGCACCCCATTGTGCGCTGCGCTAAGCCTCAATCGCTCCCGTCCTTGCAGCTCTTCCAAACAAGGCCAGACAAGCACAGGCTTTTTTGGACGATTTGTTCGGGGTGACGGCCCGGTCGGGTTCGTCGAAGGCCCCATCCAAGAGCCTTTGGCGGGTGTATTTCCGGGGCCGGGCGGGGCGCGGGACTGGTCGCTGAGGTCGCCGATGAGCGCATTGCTGCAAGACTATCTACCCCTGGTCGTTTTCATCGCGGTCGCGTTGGGAATTGGCCTGGCGCTTTTGGCGGCGCCCTTCATTCTGGCCTTCAGCCAGCCGGATCCGGAAAAGTTGTCGGCTTACGAGTGCGGCTTCAACGCGTTTGACGACGCGCGCATGAAATTCGACGTGCGATTCTATCTGGTCGCCATTCTCTTCATCATCTTCGATCTAGAAGTGAGCTTCCTGTTCCCATGGGCGGTGGCGTTTCGCGAAGTCGGCGTGTTTGGCTTTTGGTCGATGATGGTGTTTCTTGGCGTGCTGACCGTCGGCTTCATATATGAGTGGAAGAAGGGCGCGCTCGAGTGGGATTGAGCGCGGGTAGGAATTCAAACGAATGACACTGGTCGCACCGGCTCCCCAAGGCATTCTCGATCCGCGCACCGGCAAGCCGGCCGGCGCCGACGACCCGTTTTTTGCCGGTGTGAACAATGAGCTGGCCGACAAGGGCTTCATCGTCGCGGCCGCCGATGACCTGATCACCTGGGCGCGCACCGGCTCGCTGATGTGGATGACGTTTGGCTTGGCCTGCTGCGCCGTAGAAATGATGCAGATGTCGATGCCGCGCTACGACGCCGAACGCTTCGGCTTTGCGCCGCGCGCGTCTCCGCGCCAATCCGACGTGATGATCGTCGCCGGCACACTCACCAACAAAATGGCGCCGGCGTTGCGCAAGGTCTACGACCAGATGCCGGAGCCTCGTTACGTCATCTCGATGGGCTCATGCGCGAACGGCGGCGGCTATTATCACTATTCCTATTCGGTGGTGCGCGGCTGCGACCGCATCGTGCCGGTTGACATCTATGTGCCCGGCTGTCCGCCGACGGCGGAGGCGCTGCTCTATGGCGTCTTGCTGCTGCAAAAGAAAATCCGCCGCACCGGCACGATTGAGCGGTAACCGACGATGCGCATGGCCGACATTCCTTTCGGGACGATCGACTGGGCGGAAATCGCCCCCACGACGTATAGCGGGGATTCCGGCGTAGCGACGTGGCGGACGCGAAACTTCGGCGATATCCGCGTGCGCATGGTCGACTATTCGCCCGGTTACGTCTCCGATCATTGGTGCGAGAAGGGGCATATCCTTTTCTGCGTCGATGGCGAACTGACGACCGATCTGAAAGACGGGCGCGCCTTCACGCTCAAAACCGGCATGAGCTACCAGGTCGCCGACGGCGCCGATGCCCACCGCTCGCATACCAAACGAGGCGCGCGCCTCTTTATCGTGGATTAAAATGGAAGACATGCTCGCCAGGCTCGGAGCTACCATCCAGACCGCGCTGCCGGCGTCGGTGTTGGCGCATGAAGTAGTGCGCGGGGAATTGAAGGTAACGGCGAAGGCTGCGGACATCGTCAAGGTGGCGACCTTTCTGCGCGACGATCCGGGCTGCCAGTTCATCTGCATCATCGACGTGACCGCGGTCGACTGGCCCGGACGCGAACAGCGCTTCGACGTGGTCTATCATCTTCTGTCGCCGCGGCTGAATCAGCGCATCCGCGTCAAGGCCGCGACCGACGAGACGACGCCGGTGCCGTCGCTCATCAACGTGTTCCGCGGCGCCGACTGGTTCGAGCGCGAAACTTACGATCTTTACGGCGTTTTGTTCACCGGGCATCCCGACATGCGGCGCATCCTCACCGACTACGGTTTCGAGGGCCATCCGTTGCGCAAGGATTTCCCGCTCACCGGATTTGTCGAGGTGCGCTACGACGACGAACAAAAGCGCGTGGTCTACGACAAGGTGCGGCTCAATCAGGAGTTTCGCTCGTTCGATTTCTTGTCGCCGTGGGAAGGCACCGATTACGTGCTACCGGGCGATGAGAAGGCCAAGGAACTGGGCCAGACCAATAAGCTCACCGGCGAGCCCGAGAAGAAGGTCACGCCGTAATGGCCGAAACCTCACTGCGCAATTTCACCATCAATTTCGGGCCGCAGCATCCGGCCGCGCATGGCGTGCTGCGTCTGGTGCTCGAGCTTGACGGCGAGATCGTCGATCGTGTCGATCCGCATATCGGCTTGCTCCACCGCGGCACCGAGAAACTGATCGAGCACAAGACTTACCTACAGGCGGTGCCGTATTTCGACCGGCTCGATTACGTCGCGCCGATGAATCAGGAGCACGCGTTTTGTCTGGCGGTCGAGAAGCTGCTCGGCATTACAGTGCCAAAGCGCGCGCAACTCATCCGCGTTTTGTATTCCGAGATCGGGCGGCTGCTTTCGCACCTCTTGAACGTTACCACGCAGGCGATGGACGTCGGCGCTCTGACCCCGCCGCTTTGGGGCTTCGAGGAGCGCGAAAAGCTGATGGTGTTTTACGAGCGCGTTTCCGGTTCGCGCATGCATGCGGCCTATTTCCGGCCGGGCGGCGTGCATCAGGACATGCCACTGAGGCTGATCGACGACATTTACGCGTTCTGCGATCCGTTCCTCAAGGTGGTCGACAACCTCGACACCCTGCTCACCGGCAACCGCATCTTCAAGCAGCGCAATGTCGATATCGCCATCGTCAAGCTGGAAGACGCCTGGAACTGGGGCTTTTCCGGCGTGATGGTGCGCGGCTCGGGCGCGGCCTGGGACCTACGCAAGTCGCAGCCTTACGAGTGCTACAACGAACTCGATTTCGACATTCCGGTCGGCAAGAACGGCGACTGCTACGACCGTTATCTCATCCGCATGGAAGAGATGCGGCAATCGACCAAGATCATGAAGCAGTGCTGCGAGAAGCTGCGCTCGCCCGAGGGGCAGGGGCCGATTTCGGTGATCGATCAGAAGATCGTGCCGCCCAAGCGCGGCGAGATGAAGCGTTCGATGGAAGCGCTCATCCATCATTTCAAACTCTACACCGAGGGCTATCACGTGCCGGAAGGCGAAGTGTATGCCGCGGTCGAGGCGCCCAAGGGCGAGTTCGGCGTCTACCTCGTCGCCGACGGCACCAACAAGCCGTACAAATGTAAAATTCGCGCCCCGGGCTTTGCCCATTTGCAGGCGATGGACTGGCTGTGCAAAGGCCATCTGCTCGCCGACGTCTCTGCCATTCTCGGCTCCATCGATATCGTGTTCGGGGAAGTTGATCGATGAGCGTCCGCCGCACCGCGCCGCCCGAATTCCAGCCGAAGGAATTTGCCTTCACGCCAGAGAATGTGGATTGGGCGAAGAAGCAAATTCTGAAATTCCCGGAAGGCCGCCAGCAGTCGGCGATCATTCCGCTGATGTGGCGCGCACAGGAGCAGCACGGCGGCTGGTTGCCGGAAGCGGCGATCCGTTATGTCGCCGATTTCCTCGGCATGGCGTACATCCGCGCCATGGAGGTCGCGACCTTCTACACGATGTTCCTGCTGCAACCGGTCGGTAAGAAAGCGCACATTCAAGTGTGTGGCACCACGCCGTGCCGCCTGCGCGGCGCCGATGCGCTGTTCGACGTCTGCCACAAGCGCATCAGCCACGAACCATTCGAAGTGTCTAAGGATGGCAACTTCTCCTGGGAGGAGGTCGAGTGTCTGGGCGCCTGCGTGAACGCGCCGATGGTGCTGATCTGGGACGACACCTACGAAGACCTGACGGCGGAATCGTTCGGCAACGTGCTGGACGGCTTTGCGTCCAGCAAACCGGTCAAGCCGGGACCGCAGGTTGACCGGCATTTCTCGGCGCCGGTCGGCGGCGAACTCACGCTGACCGATCCGTCACTTTACCAAGACAGCGGGACGCAAGGCGCGACCGATGCCGCCGTCCTCGACCGCAAGGCCAAAAAGCCGGGCGCGGCGGCCAATGAGCGCGAAGCGTCCGCGCCAACCAAACCGAAAGCGAATTGATCGCGATGCTCGCTGACAAGGACCGCATCTTCCGCAATCTCTACGGCCGCCATGATTTCGGCCTCAACGGCGCGCGCGCGCGCGGCGCTTGGGACGGCACCAAGGCGATCCTGGAAAAAGGCCGCGACACGGTGATCGAAGAGGTGAAAGCCTCCGGCCTGCGTGGCCGCGGTGGCGCCGGCTTCCCGACCGGCTTGAAGTGGTCCTTCATGCCGAAGAAGAATGACGGACGGCCGCATTACCTCGTCATCAACGCCGACGAATCCGAGCCCGGCACCTGCAAGGACCGCGAGATCATGCGGCACGATCCGCATCTGCTGGTCGAGGGCTGCCTCATCGCCGGTTTCGCCATGGGCGCCAACACCGGTTACATCTATGTGCGCGGCGAATTTATCCGCGAGCGCCAGCGCCTGCAAGCGGCGATCGATCAGGCTTACGAAGCCAAGCTGATCGGCAAGAACAATATCCACGGCTGGGACTTCGACCTCTACGTCGCGCACGGCGCCGGCGCTTATATCTGTGGCGAGGAAACCGCGCTCCTGGAAAGCCTGGAGGGCAAGAAGGGCCAACCGCGGCTGAAGCCGCCGTTCCCGGCCAATGTCGGCCTTTATGGTTGCCCGACCACGGTGAACAATGTGGAGTCGGTCGCGGCCGTGCCGGACATCCTGCGGCGGGGACCTGCCTGGTTTGCCGGCATCGGACGGCCGAACAATACCGGGACAAAGCTGTTCTGCATTTCCGGCCATGTCGAGAAGCCCTGCAACGTTGAAGAGGCGATGGGCATTCCGCTGCGCGAGTTACTGGAAACGCATGCCGGCGGCGTGCGCGGCGGCTGGGACAATCTGCTCGCGGTGATTCCGGGCGGTTCGTCGATGCCGCTGGTGCCGGCCGGCGCCGATCAGGCCGACACGCTGCTGATGGATTTCGACGGCTGCCGCGACAAGAAGTCGGCGCTCGGCACCGCCGCCGTCATCGTCATGGACAAGTCGACCGATATCATCCGCGCCATGACCCGCATCTCGTATTTCTACAAGCACGAGAGCTGCGGCCAGTGCACACCCTGCCGCGAGGGCATGGGCTGGATGTGGCGTGTGCTCACCCGCATGTCGGAAGGGCGCGCGCAGAAGCGCGAGATCGACATGCTGATGGAAGTCACGACCCAGATCGAGGGCCACACGATCTGCGCCTTCGGCGACGGCGCCGCCTGGCCGGTGCAGGGCTTGTTGCGGCATTTCCGGCCCGAGATCGAAAGGCGCATCGACGAATACACCCGCAACGCAGACCACCTTGGCGTGAAGGATCCAACGCCCCTCGACGCACAGGCGGCGGAGTAGGGGATATGACGCAGAGCCGGCACCTCGCCCAATTCAACATCGGACGGATCAAGTATCCGCTTGACGATCCGCGCATGGCGGAATTCGTCGATAACGTCGCACGCGTGAATGCGCTGGCGGATGGGATCGAGGGCTTCGTGTGGCGCTTGCAGGACGAAAGCGGCCACGCCATGGGCATGCAGGTCTATGACGATCCGCGCATCCTGCCGAATCTCACGGTGTGGGAAAACGTCGAGGCGCTTGAGCGCTTCGTATGGAAGACGGTGCACAGCCGTTTCTACGGCCGGCGCGCCGAATGGTTAGATCATATCGAGACGCCTTTGGTGCTGTGGCATGTGGCGGCCGGCCATCGCCCGAACATGGACGAAGGCGTGGCGCGGCTTGACCATTTGCGGGAGCGCGGTTCGAGCGAATACGCCTTCGGCTGGGACGCGCTTCCCGAAGCCGAACATTGGAAGACGGCGCATTGCGGTGCGCCGCAAATGAACCCAAGCGAGCATGCGGCAAGGCTGAACTAAAATGACCGTACTCATCATCGACGGCAAGGAAGTCGACGTACCGCCGGAGTACACGCTGCTCCAGGCCTGCGAAGCCGCGGGCGCGGAAATTCCGCGCTTCTGCTTCCACGAGCGGCTGTCGATTGCCGGCAACTGCCGCATGTGCCTGATCGAAGTAGTCGGCGGTCCGCCGAAGCCGCAGGCGTCGTGCGCCATGGGCGTCAAGGACCTGATGCCGAACAAGGACGGCTCGCCGAAGGTATTAAAAACCAATTCACCGATGGTGAAGAAGGCGCGCGAAGGCGTGATGGAGTTTCTGCTGATCAACCATCCGCTCGATTGCCCGATCTGCGACCAGGGCGGCGAATGCGATCTGCAAGACCAGGCGATGGCCTATGGCGTCGACCACACGCGCTTCCAGGAAAACAAGCGCGCGGTCGAGGACAAATATATCGGCGCGCTGGTCAAGACCTCGATGAACCGCTGCATCCAGTGCACGCGCTGCATCCGCTTCTCGACCGAGGTCGCCGGGGCTTCCGAACTCGGCGCCATCGGGCGCGGCGAGGACATGGAGATCACGACCTATCTCGAGCAGGCGATGACATCCGAGCTGCAAAGCAATGTGGTCGATCTCTGCCCGGTCGGTGCGCTCACCTCGAAGCCATACGCTTTCGCGGCGCGGCCGTGGGAACTGACCAAGACGCAGTCGGTCGACGTGATGGACGCGCTCGGGTCCGCCATCCGTATCGACACGCGCGGCAGCGAAGTGATGCGCATTCTGCCGCGCACGAACGATGACGTGAACGAGGAATGGATTTCCGACAAGACGCGCCACGTGGTCGATGGCTTGCGCACGCAGCGGCTCGACCAGCCTTATGTGCGAGAAAAAGGCAAGCTACGCCCGGCGACCTGGAAAGAAGCCTTCGCGCTTATCGCGAATAAATTGCGTCCGGTCGACAGCACGAAAGTCGGCGCGCTGGCGGGTCAACTCGCCGCGGTTGAGGAAATGTTCGCGCTCAAGGGCCTGATGGGCGCGCTTGGCGTGAAGAATATAGATTGCCGCTATCCCGGCTCGCCGCTGCATCCCAGGAACGGCCGCGCGAGCTACCTGTTCAATTCGACCATTCGCGGCATCGAAGACGCCGACGCGATCATGCTGATCGGCACCAATCCGCGCAAAGAGGCGCCGGTGCTCAACGCGCGCATTCGCAAGCGCTATCTGCGCGGCGACGTGCTCATCGGCGTCGTCGGCGAAAAGGCCGATCTGACTTATCCCTATAATTATCTCGGCGCGGGGCCCGATAGCCTTGCGCAATTCGTCGACCACGCGCCGGCGAAAAAGGAAAGGCCGATGTTCATCGTCGGCCAGGGCGCGCTCAACCGTCCGGACGGCGCCGCTATTCTCACGATGGCGGCCAAAGCCGCCGGATCGCTCGGTGTCATCAAGGACGGCTGGAACGGCTTTAATATTCTGCACACGGAGGCCGCGCTTCCGGGCGCGCTCGATATCGGCTTCGTGCCGGGCGAGGGCGGCCTCGACACCGGCGACATGCTCAAAGCCGGCGCGCTTGAGGTGCTGTTCCTGCTCGGCGTCGACGAGGTCGAAGTGCCGCCCGGGCCTTTCGTCATCTATATCGGCACGCATGGCGACCGCGGCGCGCACCGCGCTGACGTGATCCTGCCGGGCGCGGCCTATCCGGAAAAATCCGGCACCTATGTAAATACCGAAGGCCGCGTGCAGATGGCCAACCGGGCGGCCTTCCCGCCCGGCGACGCGCGTGAGGATTGGGCGATTTTGCGCGCGCTGTCGGACGGCCTCGGCTGCCGCTTGCCTTATGACTCGCTGCCGGCGTTGCGGGCCGCGATCTACGCCGCGCACCCGCATATGATGCGCATTGATCAGATCGCCGCGGGCGACGCCGGCGATATCGCAAAACTTGGCAAGATCGTCGGCAAAGACGCAAAAGTCGATAAGACGCCGTTCGCCTCGCCCGTAACCGACTTTTATTTCACCAACCCGATCGCGCGTGCCTCCGCCATCATGGCGGAATGTTCGAACCTGGCGAAGTCGGCCGGCAAAACTTTGACGGCGGCGGAGTAGGGCATGGAATTCTTCTGGACCTATGTCTGGCCATTGATCGTGATGCTGGCGCAATCGTTGTTGCTGCTGGTCATTCTGCTGGTGGCGGTTGCCTACATTTTGCTGGCTGACCGAAAAATTTGGGCGGCGGTGCAGATGCGGCGCGGGCCGAATGTGGTTGGGCCGTTCGGGCTGTTCCAGTCCTTCGCCGATCTGATCAAGTTCGTGCTGAAAGAGCCGGTGATTCCGTCCGGCTCCAACAAGGGCGTGTTTCTTTTGGCGCCGCTGGTCACCTGCGTGCTGGCGCTCGCGGCCTGGGCGGTGATCCCGGTCAATGTCGGCTGGGCGATTGCCGACATTAATGTCGGCATTCTCTATATCTTCGCGATTTCCTCGCTGATGGTCTATGGCATCATCATGGCAGGCTGGGCCTCGAACTCGAAATACGCATTTCTGTCAGCGGTGCGTTCGGCGGCGCAGATGGTGTCCTACGAAGTCTCCATCGGCTTCGTCTTCATAACGGTGCTGCTCTGCGCCGGCTCGCTGAACCTGACCAAGATCGTGGAAGCGCAGAACGGACCTTATGGCTTGTTCTCCTGGTACTGGCTGCCGCTGTTTCCGATGTTCGTCGTCTTCTTCATCTCGGCGCTGGCGGAAACCAACCGGCCACCCTTCGATCTGGTCGAAGCGGAATCCGAACTGGTCGCCGGCTTCATGGTCGAATATGGCTCGTCGCCTTACATGATGTTTATGCTCGGCGAATACGTGGCGATTGTCACCATGTGCGCCATGGGGACCATCATGTTCCTCGGCGGCTGGCTGTCGCCGATTCCATACGCGCCGTTTACCTACGTGCCAGGCGTGATCTGGTTTGTGCTGAAAGCCTTCTTCCTGTTTTTCGGCTTCGCCATGGTCAAGGCGATCGTGCCGCGTTACCGCTACGATCAGTTGATGCGGCTCGGCTGGAAGGTGTTTCTGCCATTGTCGCTGGCGATGGTGGTGATTGTCGCGGGCGTGCTGCAATACGGCCATCTCGCCAAAGCTGCGTTAAATTTGTCGGCGATGAAGTGAGGATGTTATGAGGCTCGTCGGAGCGGCCAAAGCTTTGTTCCTGTGGGAGTTTGTCGCCGGCATGGCGCTGGCGATGAAGTATTTCTTTAGTCCCAAGGCGACGCTGAATTACCCGTTCGAGAAGGGCCCGATCTCGCCTCGCTTCCGCGGCGAGCATGCGCTGCGCCGCTATCCGAACGGCGAAGAGCGCTGCATCGCCTGCAAGCTGTGCGAAGCTATTTGTCCGGCGCAGGCGATCACCATCGAGGCCGGCCCGCGCCGCAATGACGGCACGCGCCGCACCACGCGTTATGACATCGACATGGTCAAATGCATTTATTGCGGATTGTGCCAGGAAGCCTGCCCGGTCGATGCCATCGTCGAGGGCCCGAATTTCGAATTCGCCACCGAAACGCGCGAAGAACTTTACTACGACAAAGACCGTCTGCTCGCGAATGGCGACCGCTGGGAACGCGAAATCGCCAAGAACCTCGCGCTCGACGCGCCGTACAAGTGAGATCGCGATGATCGTTGCCGCGCTATTCTTTTACCTCTTCGCCGGTATTCTGGTCGCGAGCGCCTTCATGGTGATCGCGTCCAGGAACCCGGTACATTCGGTGCTCTATCTGATCCTGGCTTTCGTCAACGCCGCCGGCCTGTTCGTGATGATGGGCGCGGAATTTTTGGCGATGATCCTGATCGTAGTCTATGTCGGCGCGGTGGCGGTGCTGTTCCTGTTCGTGGTCATGATGCTGGACGTCGATTTCTCCGAACTGAAGCAGGGCGTGCTGCAATATCTTCCCATCGGCATGTTGATCGGCGGGTTGTTCCTTGCCGAATTGCTGGTGGTGGTCGGCGCCTGGGCGATCGGGCCGGGGGTGCCGCAATCGATCACCGCACCCATTCCGGCCGGCGTGTCGAATACCGAGGCGATCGGCTTGGTGCTCTATACCCGCTATGTCTATTTCTTCGAAATCTCCGGGATGATTCTTTTGGTCGCCATGATCGGCGCCATCGTTTTGACGTTGCAGCACAAGGCGCGCGTCAAGCGGCAGGTGATCGCGGTGCAGAATGCGCGGTCGCCCGCCATGTCGATGGCGGTGGTGAAAGTGCGCAGCGGGCAGGGGCTCGGCAGCAACACCGCCACCAACAACGCGGCAGAGGGCAAGTCATGACGATTGGGCTCGGACATTATCTTGCCGTCGCCGCCATCCTATTCACGCTCGGGATTTTCGGCATTTTCCTCAACCGCAAGAACGTCATCATCATATTGATGTCGATCGAGTTGATCCTGCTGGCGGTCAACATCAATCTGGTGGCGTTCTCGACCCATCTCGGCGACATCGTCGGTCAGGTCTTTGCGCTGTTCGTGCTCACGGTCGCAGCGGCGGAAGCCGCCATCGGTCTTGCCATTCTGGTTGTTTTCTTCCGCAACCGCGGCTCCATCGCGGTTGAGGACATCAATATGATGAAGGGCTAATGCGCATGATCCCGAAAAGTGGGGACCGGTTTTCGGATCAGATCATGCGCCAGGAAAAAGTTTGATGTATCAAGCCATCGTCTTTCTGCCGCTGCTTGGGGCCATACTTGCCGGCCTGATCGCGCTGTTTGGCGCGCGCGCGCGTTTCCCGGGTGAAGCCCCGCCACCGGGTGCCGAAGACACGACGGCCTATGCCTCTACGCACCATCATGCGCCGGGCGTGCATGGCAGCGCGGTCATTCATCACGATAGCCACGAAGGTGACGATCACGGCCATGGGCACGGGCCGGTGGAGCCGGCCGCTGCCGGTTCGCGCACCGCCGAATTGATCACGACCACGCTTCTGATGGTGACGATGATCCTGTCATGGATCGCCTTCGTGCAGGTCGGCTTCGGCCAGCACGACGAGCGCGTGCCGATCATTGCCTGGATCGTGTCGGGCGATTTGAAGATTGATTGGGCGCTGCGCATCGACACGCTGACTGTTGTGATGCTGGTGGTGGTGACCTCGATTTCGGCGGTCGTGCATCTTTATTCGATCGGCTATATGAACGAGGACCCGCACCGGCCGCGCTTCTTCGGCTATCTGTCGGTTTTCACCTTCTTCATGTTGATGCTGGTGACTTCCGACAACCTGGTGCAGATGTTCTTCGGCTGGGAGGGCGTGGGCCTCGCCAGTTACCTGCTGATCGGCTTCTGGTACTACAAGCCGGAAGCGAACGCCGCCGCCATCAAGGCCTTCGTGGTCAACCGCGTCGGCGATTTCGGCTTTTCACTCGGCATTTTCGCACTGTTCAAGATGACCGGCGCGGTCGATCTCGACACCGTCTTCGCGCAGGCGCCATCGCTCTCCGGCAAGTTCATCGATTTCTTCGGCTGGCATGCCGACGCGCTCACGCTCATTTGCCTCATGCTGTTCATGGGCGCGATGGGCAAGTCGGCGCAATTCCTACTGCACACCTGGCTGCCGGATGCGATGGAAGGCCCGACGCCGGTCTCGGCCTTGATCCATGCCGCGACCATGGTGACCGCCGGCGTGTTCATGGTGGCGCGCTTGTCGCCATTGTTCGAACTCGCCCCGCACGCGCAGACCTTCGTCACCTTCATCGGCGCGACGACTTGCGTTTTCGCGGCGACCATTGGCCTCGTACAAAATGACATCAAGCGCATCGTGGCTTACTCGACCTGCTCGCAACTCGGCTACATGTTCGTCGCCATGGGCTGCGGCGCCTATTCGGTCGGCATGTTCCACCTGTTCACGCATGCCTTCTTCAAGGCACTGCTGTTCTTAGGCTCCGGCTCGGTGATCATAGCGATGCACCACGAACAGGACATCCGCCACATGGGCGGCCTGAAGGAGCGCATTCCCTTCACTTATATCACGATGATTATCGGCACGCTGGCGCTCACCGGCTTCCCGCTCACCGCCGGCTATTTCTCCAAGGACGCCATCATCGAGGCAGCCTATGTGGGCAAGAACCCGATGGCGCTTTACGGTTTCATCTGCACGGTGGCGGCGGCGCTGCTCACGTCGTTTTATTCCTGGCGTCTGATTTTCAAGACCTTCCACGGCAAGCCGTATGACGTGAAGCACTGGAAGGACGCGCATGAAAGCCCGATGGTGATGCTGATCCCGCTCGGCTTCCTCGCCGCCGGATCGGTGCTGGCCGGGCTGCCGTTCAAGGACATCTTCGCCGGCCATGGCGTCGAGGGTTTCTTCCGCGAGTCGCTGACCTTCGCGAAGACAAATACTGTCCTCGATGACATGCACCATATTCCGTGGCAGATCGGCCTGCTGCCGACGCTGATGATGGCGATCGGTTTTGTCGTTGCCTGGCACTTCTATATCCGCCGGCCCGACATCCCGGTCGAACTCGCCCGCCAGCACGACGTGCTGTACCGCTTCCTCCTGAACAAGTGGTACTTCGACGAGCTTTACGACTTCATCTTCGTCAGGCCCGCCAAGTGGCTCGGGCGTTCGCTCTGGAAGGGTGGGGACGGTTGGCTGATCGACGGGTTCGGGCCCGACGGCGTTTCCGCGCGCGTGCTCGACGTGACGCGCAGCGTGATGCGGCTCCAGACCGGCTATCTCTATCACTACGCCTTCGCCATGCTGATCGGCGCTGCCGCCTTCATCACCTGGTTCATGTTCTCGGCGGGGGTTCACTAATATGACGTGGCCCATTCTCTCCGTCGTCACCTTCCTGCCGCTGCTCGGAGCCGTGCTGATCATGATCATGGTGCGCGGCAACGGCGCGCTTGCCAAAGGCACCGCGCGCTGGATTTCGATGTGGACCACATTGATCACTTTTGCGATTTCACTCGCGATGGTGCACCGCTTCGACACTGCGTCGCCGGAATTCCAGTTCACCGAAAAGCACGACTGGCTGGGCGTTGCCTCCTATCACATGGGCGTCGACGGCATTTCGCTACCTTTCGTGATCCTAACCACCGCGCTGATGCCGATCTGCATTCTGGCGAGTTGGACTTCGATTCAGCGCCGCGTAAAGGAATACATGATCGCGTTTTTGGTTCTCGAGACGCTGATGATTGGCACCTTCTCGGCGCTCGATCTGGTGCTGTTCTATCTGTTCTTCGAAGGCGGCCTCATCCCGATGTTCCTCATCATCGGCATCTGGGGCGGCCAACGCCGCGTCTATGCGAGTTTCAAGTTTTTCCTCTATACGCTTGCGGGTTCGGTGCTGATGCTGCTCGCCATCATGGCGATGTATTGGGAGGCCGGCACCACCGACATTCCGGTGCTATTGCGGCACGGCTTTCCGGCCGGCTTGCAGACCTGGGCGTGGCTCGCCTTCTTTGCCTCCTTCGCGGTGAAGATGCCGATGTGGCCGGTGCACACATGGTTGCCGGACGCGCATGTGGAGGCGCCGACCGCTGGCTCGGTGATCCTCGCCGCTATCCTGCTAAAGATGGGCGGCTACGGCTTCCTGCGCTTCTCGCTGCCGATGTTCCCGCTGGCGAGCCACGACTTCGCGCCGCTGATCTATACGCTCTCGGTCGTCGCCATCATCTACACCTCGCTGGTGGCGCTGATGCAGGAGGACGTGAAGAAGCTGATCGCATACTCGTCGGTGGCCCACATGGGCTTCGTCACCATGGGCATTTTCGCGGCGACCACGCAGGGCGTCGCCGGCGGCATCTTCCAGATGATCTCGCATGGCATCGTCTCGGGCGCGCTCTTCTTGTGCGTCGGCGTCGTTTATGACCGCATGCATACGCGCGAGATCGCTTTCTACGGTGGGCTGGTGAACCGCATGCCGCTTTATGCCTTCATCTTCCTGGTGTTCACGCTCGCCAATGTCGGGCTGCCGGGCACGTCCGGCTTCGTTGGCGAATTCCTTTCGCTGATCGGTACTTTCAAAGCGAACATTCCGGTCGCTAGCCTTGCTACGCTAGGCGTCATTTTGTCGGCGGCCTATGCGCTCTGGCTTTACCGCAAGATGATCTTCGGCACGCTCAAGCCGGCGGTCGAAAGCATCCGCGATATCGGCCTGCGGGAGGCGATCATTTTCGCGCCGCTGGTGATCCTTACCATTCTGTTCGGCGTCGCGCCCAAGCCGGTACTCGACATGTCGGCAGCTTCAGTAACGCAGTTGCTCGACGGCTATAACAAGGCGGTCAAGACCGCAGAAGCCGCAAAACCGGCCGTTGAAGCCCAAAATCTTTCGGGCAAAATCATTCCGGTGAGCACCACGCGATGAGCCAATTAACCGACATTCACGTGCTGATCCCGATCCTGCCAGAAATTGTGTTGGGCTGCGGCGCCATGATCCTGCTGATGCTCGGCGTCTATGCGGGTGAGGGCTCCGCGCGTTTCGTCAATGGCCTATGCATCGTGCTGATCGCCGGCGTGGCGGCGCTGATCGTCTGGATGCCGGCCGGGCGGGCCTCAATGTTCGGCGGCAGCTTCGTGGTCGACGACTTTGCGCGTTTTCTCAAATTGCTGACACTGACCGGATCGGCCGGCGCACTGTTGCTGTCGCTCGATTACCTGACCAACGAGAAGCTGCAAAAATTCGAGTTCGGCGTGCTGGTGCTGCTGGCCACGCTCGGCATGATGCTGCTGATCTCGGCCTCCGACCTGATCGCGCTCTATCTCGGGCTCGAAATGATGAGCCTGCCGCTTTACGTAGTGGCGGCGTCGAACCGCGACAATGCGCGCTCGACCGAAGCGGGCCTGAAATATTTCGTGCTCGGCGCGCTGTCGTCCGGCATGCTGCTCTACGGCGCATCGTTGATCTACGGCTTCACCGGCACCGTGACGTTTTCCGGCATCGCCACCGCCACACAAAACGGGGCGGGCATCGGCCTGATCTTCGGTCTCGTTTTCCTGTTCGCCGGCTTTTGCTTCAAGGTGTCGGCGGTGCCGTTCCACATGTGGACGCCGGACGTCTATGAAGGCGCGCCGACGCCGGTGACGGCATTCTTCGCCGCTGCGCCCAAGGTGGCGGGCATCGCCATTTTCGTGCGCGCGACTGTGGTGGCGTTCCCCGGCATTACGCATTCCTGGCAACAGATCGTGGTCTTTGTTGCGATAGCCTCGATGGTGCTCGGCGCTTTCGCGGCGATCGGGCAAAAGAACTTCAAACGCCTGATGGCTTATTCCTCAATCGGCCATATGGGCTTTGCACTGGTCGGCCTCGCGGCCGGCACGCCGGAAGGCGTGCAGGGCGTGTTGGTCTATATGACGATCTATGTCGCTATGACACTCGGCACCTTCGCCTGCATTTTGTCGATGCGGCGTGATGGCATAATGGTCGAGAACATCAGCGATCTTGGTGGTCTGGCACGCAGGCAACCGGCGATGGCGTTCTTCCTCGCGATGCTGCTGTTCTCGCTGGCCGGCATTCCGCCGCTCGCCGGATTCTTCGCCAAGTTCTATGTGTTCCTTGCCGCCATCAAGGCCGGGCTTTATGTGCTTGCCGTCATCGGCGTGCTGGCCTCGGTCGTAGGCGCCTTCTACTACCTGACCATCGTCAAGATCATGTATTTCGACGAGGCGGCAAAGCCGTTCCAGAGCATGCCGGCGCTGTTGCGCGTGGTGCTCGGCGTGTCGGGCCTCGCCAATCTGTTGTTCTTCGTTTATCCGGCGCCACTTCTGGGCGCGGCGACGGTGGCGGCGAAGTCGCTCTTTTAATGCGTTATGTGCGCACGTGATCGTGTAGCACTCCGACTGTGAATGAACCGCGAAGCCACGGACCTGGCGGGGGTCCGGCACGTAAATTACGAGACGCTCGGCTCCACCAATGCCGAGGTGCTGGCGCGTGCACGTGCCGGCGAGCGCGGGCCGTTGTGGATTTCGGCCGCGTGCCAGGACGTCGGCCGCGGCCGTCGCGGCAATTCCTGGATCTCGCCGCCGGGAAATCTCTACGCTTCTTTGCTGTTGAGCGAGCCGTCGCCGCAAGCCGCAGCACCGCAGCTATCCTTTGTGGCGGCGCTGGCGCTGCACGACGCGGTGGCTGAATGCGCGCCGCAACTTGGCCCTTTGCTGAAAGTGAAGTGGCCGAACGATCTGCTCATCGATGGCGCCAAGGTGGCCGGCATTCTCATTGAAGGCGAGAGCGAGGGTGGATTTGCCGTGGTGATCGGCTTTGGCGTCAATTGCGCCGCGCATCCGTCTGATACGTCCTATCCGGCGACCGATCTGGCGGCGGCGGGTGCGCCGGTGACGCCGCAAGCCTTGCTGATCGCGCTCGCGGGTGCCATGCAGCGCAGGCTTTCGCAATGGGATCGCGGGCAGGGCTTTGCCGCGATCCGCGGCGACTGGCTCAAGCGCGCGGCTGGCCTTGGGCAGACGATCAATGTCCGATTGCCGGATCGCGAATTCAGGGGACATTTTGAGGGACTTGATGACGCCGGGCGGCTGTTGGTGCGCGGCTCGGCGGGGATCGTGACTGTAACCGCCGGCGAAGTATTTGGATTGGGAAATTGATGGCTGAACGACAACAGGAACTGGTGTTTGCGCCGCTCGGCGGTGTCGGCGAGATCGGCATGAACCTGTCGGTCTATGGTCTCGGGCCGGAAGGCGGCAGGAAATGGCTGGCAGTCGACCTCGGCGTTTCCTTCGCGCAGGAAGAACATCTGCCGGGCATCGACCTGATTTTTCCCGACATCAATTATCTGGTCACCGAGCGCAAGAACATCGCCGGCCTCGTTATCACGCACGCCCATGAGGATCACTTCGGCGCCATCCTCGATCTGTGGCCGAAACTGAAAGTCCCGCTTTACGCGACGCCCTTCACGGCGGCGATGATTGCGAGCAAGCGCGCGGGCGAACCGGGCACGCCGGAAATTCCGGTCAACATCGTCGAACTCGGCAGCCGCTTTAACGTCGGGCCGTTCGACGTGGAACTCTGCACCATGGCGCATTCCATCCCGGAATCAAGCGCGCTCATCATTCGCACGCCCTTGGGCGCGGTGCTGCATACCGGCGATTGGAAGATCGACCGCACGCCGATCCTCGGCAGCGGCACCGACGAGGCAAAGTTGCGCGCATTGGGCGACGCCGGTTGTCTCGCCGTGGTCGGCGATTCCACCAATGCCGTGCGCGACGGCGTCTCGCCTTCTGAGACCGACGTGGCGCGCAACATTGAGGTGTTGATCAAAAGCGCCAAGGGCCGCGTGGCGGTGACGACGTTTGCGTCCAACGTGGCGCGCCTGCGCGCGGTGGCGCTCGCGGCGCAAGCGGCCGACCGCGAGGTGATCGTAGTCGGGCGTGCGATGGACCGCATCGTGTCGATTTCGCGCGAACTCGGCTATCTCGAAGGCATCAGGCTGTTCCGCCCGATGGACGCCTACGGCTATCTGCCGCCCAACAAGGTCGTGGCGCTCTGCACCGGCAGCCAAGGGGAGCCGCGAGCCGCGCTCGCCCGCATCGCCGAGGACCAGCATCCGGAAGTGACGCTGTCGCGCGGCGACATGGTGATCTTTTCCGCCCGCACCATCCCCGGCAACGAGAAGGCGGTCGGCCGCATTATCAACGGCCTGATTGATCAAGGCATCGAGGTCATCACCGACCGCACCCATATGGTGCATGTCTCCGGCCATCCGCGCCGCGCTGAGGTCGAGGAAATGTTGTCCTGGGTGCGGCCCAAGGTGCTGGTGCCGGTGCATGGCGAGTCGCTGCATTTGTCGGAGCACGCAAACCTTGCACGCGCGGCCGGCATCAAGGAGGTTGTGCCGGCCAAGAACGGCGACCTGGTGCGGATCGCGCCCGACGCGCGCGTCATCGACGAGGTGCCGTCAGGGCGGACGTATAAGGATGGATACATTCTCGTCGAGGCCGATGCCCGCACCATCGCCGACCGCAAGCGCCTTAGCTTTGCAGGCTGCGTCTCGATCGCGCTGGCGCTGACCGAGAAGGGGGAGCTGGCGGCCGATCCCGAGCTCGACCTCATCGGCATTCCCGAGCGCGACCGCGACGGCAAGCTGATCGAAGAAGCGGCTTATGATGCCATCGAGGATACCTTCGCCTCATTGCCGCGCAAGAAGCGCCTGGACCCCGATACGGTGGCCGAAGCCGTGCGCCGCGCCGTGCGCGCTATTATCGCGCAGCGCTGGGGTAAAAAGCCGATGTGCCATGTGCACGTGCTCGGGGTATAATAACGCGCCAGCATCGCAGTGAGAGGAGATTCATGATCGGTCGTCTTAATCACGTCGCCATCGCGGTGCGCGACATCGCCAAGGCTTCCGCCGTGTATCGCGATACGCTCGGCGCGCAGATTTCGGCAAAAGTCGCCCAGCCCGATCACGGCGTCTCAACGGTGTTTATTACGTTGCCCAATACCAAGATCGAGCTTCTGGAGCCGCTCGGCGAATCTTCGCCGATCGCCAAGTTTCTCGAAAAAAATCCGGACGGCGGCATTCATCATCTCTGTTACGAAGTGCCGGATATTCTGGCGGCGCGCGACACGCTGAAGGGCCAGGGCGCGCGCGTGCTCGGCGACGGCGAGCCGAAAATCGGCGCGCATGGCAAGCCGGTCATGTTCCTGCACCCGAAGGATTTCTGCGGAACGCTGGTCGAATTGGAGCAGGCGTGAGCGCATGATCCTGAAAAAGCCTGTCCCCGACTTGATCGGGGATGGGAACCGGTTTTCGGAAAAGATCATGTGTCAAGAAAAAACGCGGCGGCGATAGTTTAAGGCGAACGATGAACACCACCACGATACTGGCGATATATTTCATCATCTGGTGGATCACGCTGTTCGCCGTGCTGCCGTTCGGCATCAAGAGCCAGGGCGAAAGCGGAGATGAATTGGCGCCCGGCACCGATCCCGGCGCGCCGGCCATGCACGTGATGTGGCGCAAGTTTATGTGGACGACGCTGGTCGCCAGCATCATCTTTGGGATTTTGTATTTCTGCTATGTGAACGACCTCATCCCATATGAATTTTTCAAACGGATCGCGACACCGCCGCATCAGTGAGCCAATATGCCTGCAACTGTTGTCGCAAAAAACCCGTTAAATTTTCAGAGAAACAAATTCCAAAAAAAGAGCAGGGCGCGCGTGCCCTGCTCGGTCGCAATTTGTCGTCTCATATCCCCGACTCTTGTTGCTCTTTTTGTCGAGGCGGCAGCGGCTTCGCGCCAGAGACTTCCCTCCCAAGACTTGGACCGCATCTCGGAGCCGGTCTTAGCGCCGGAATCTCCATCCACGCGGATAAAGATTCTTAACCCATCATTCGGGTCATGTCATCAGCATTCGTTGCTGCACTGCGTTATTACAATCGGAGCGTCCAATACAATTGGCGCACCGCCGGCATCGATAATCACCCGCGCTGTCCAGATGTCGGCGGCCGGGATATTCAAATTCATGATGTTCCAATTGCCTTCCGGCGTGGGAACTGCCTCGCGTTCGATGCCTGTTAAACCGGCACTGCTCGGGTCGAGTGCAAGCCGTACCGATCTCGCGGTGAAGACCGTGAAATCTTCGTGCGATAGGCGAATTGTCGCAGTGGTCTTTCCGGCGTGCCCGGGGTCAATGGTGAGGTCGGCCATCGCCTCTTCGCTATGAATGTGCACAAAGGCTATCTCTTGGGCCGCGTCGGGCGGAAGCGTTGCTGAAGGAATATGCACATGGCCGGATGGCGGCATGGTTCCAAGCGCACCGGCCAGGAACAGCACCGCCAGGCCAAGCGCGATTTCGGCGCCCGTGTTGCGCGCGAGCGCCCGCTTAGCGGCCCGGCCAGGCAGGCGCGGGGTGACGTAGTATCGATTGACCGCGGCGATGACGACCATGGTGGCAAACAGCGCCATCTTGAGCGCCAGCAGGCGGCCATAGGAGGTGGTCAGCAAGTCACCGGGCCCGCTCAGCAGCCACCAGCTATTAATCAGCCCGCTTAAGGCCAGCGCAGCCACGCAGACGATGCCGATGAGCGAAAAGCGGCGGGTAGCGTCCACGGCGAACCGATCTTTCGTCGGCGCCGTTCCGCCCCGGTTCGAGAGCAGCACCATGACGAACGCCGGCAGGGCGCCGACCCATGCGCCGGCGGCGATGAGATGCACCGTATCGGATGCAAGATGGACCATGCCGGCCGGTCCCGGCGTCGCGCCGGCATGGCCGGTCGGCGCGATCAGGCCGATCAGGGTCACGGCCGCCGCCACTTGTAGCCAGCGCATGCCCGGCACGATCAGGAGAAAGGCGAGCATCGCGACTATTACCAGCCTTGCGCAGGCAATCTCGCCAAAGCGCGTTCCTGTCGCAACCTCCCAAACGCCGCCGTGCAAGCAGACGTCGGAAAGCGGCGCGCCGAGAATATCGGAGGCGATCAACGCCAGCCAGACGGCGCCTGAGAGACCACAGACGGCGAGCGCGCCTAAGGTCAGCCAGATCAATCGGCAGCGAAGCGGGCGAATGTCGACACCGGCGGCCGCCGGCTCCGCCACCAGCGCCATGAACACGACGCTGCCGCATGCCAGCGCCGTTGCGGCAAAATGAACGCCGCGCGCCGCGATGAGCGGATCGACGATCACTTAACGACCGACGGTAAAGCTGAAATTGCCCTGCGAGCGATGCGTGTCGACCGACAGGACGCGCCAGAGCACTTTGTATGTGCCGGGCGCGAGATGTTTAAGCGGCACCCGCATCTGCGTGCGTTGTCTCGGATCGACGCGCGGTTTTCCCGCCTGCACCGCAGCGCCGTTGCCATCGCGCACTTCGACGCTGCTGAAGGCAGGCTCAAGCATTTCCGAAAACCACAGCACCACTTCGCTTGGCGCGGGAGAAACGGTGCTGCCGACAGCGGGACTGGCATGATCGAGATGGGCATGCGCCATGGCCGCCGTCGCCGCGCCAATGAAGAGCGCGAGCGCGGCGGCCGCCTGAATAAGATTTCGCATGGTCAGCGTCCGAATGCCGGCCTCCCCATGTTGATGCCATTACCAAAGATCGGTCGGCCGATCGAATTCGGGAATATATCGTCTAGAAAAAAATGCAACTGCGCGATGGCACCCACGCCGGTTCCGCTCTGGTGGTTGACCGGGATGATCGCTTCGACGCCGATCTGATAACTATCGGCGACCCAGAGAAAGCCCGGATTGATGGTGCCGGTTGTCACGGTGCCGGAGTTGACGGTGCTGGTCACCGGCGTTTGCAGCGCGAGTTCGACAATCGGGATCAGGCGATTGAAAAACTCCGGCAGGCCGAGATCGACCACCGACGACTTCAGGTAAGGCATGCTGTATTGGAGTGAACCGCCCCAGACCAGAACGCCCGGATTGGTTTCGATATCGACGTCGCCGGTGTCGGGATCGGTATTGATCGCCAGACGCGAGCCGGGGATCGCATAACCGATCTGGCCGGTGACCGCGAAGGGTCGAGCGAAATTCAGGCTGGCGGCCAGATCGCCGAAGCCTTTGCCGAAATATATCGTCGGCGTGTAGGTGTTGTGCCGTTCGGCGCCGACATCCTGCGCGCCAGAGCCGCCCCATTCGATCCCAAGCCCGACCGACATAACAAATTCTTGCTCGGGATTTTTGAACAGGCGATATTTGAACGCAGTCTCCAGATTTTGAAATCCGCTGGCGCCGGTCATCATCGGACCGCCGGGCGCGTGGATCCGGCTCCAGGCGGTACCGAAGGAAACGGCGAAATCCTCGGTGATGCGTTTGGAAAACTCGCCGGAAATGTCGTGCTGGCGGACGGATGGATCGTCGCCGGTTCGAAACGATGAAAAGGCCGGAAAGGCCAATTCATCGGAGACACCGGGATCGTCAACGGCAAGCGTTGCCGGGAAGGAACGGTTGCCGACGATTTCGTGCGACTGCGCCGCGCTCGACATGATGATGAATACTGTTGCGGCCCCGCACTGGGCCAATTTAGCCATACGACATGACATGAAGGTCACTCCTTGCAATTTCGCGGAGACATGAGGGGCGGGCCACGCGAAGCGGCCGCGTTTGTCACGCGAAGTGCGGAGGACCTCGTGCAAGTTTGGGCGTAACGGCGATGCCGCCGGCGGGCGCCATCGAGGTGGGATAAAGGACCTCGACCAGGCCGGTTGGCTTTAGATCACTGTCGAGCAGCGCTTCGGGTGCGAGCGGGGCAGCGGCCGCGCTGCACAGCTTGCAATGGTCGCACGGGCCGGACGGGGTTTGGCCTGGCAGGCCAGTCTGGCTGTCGGGCGCGGCGTCGATGCTTTGGCTATGGCATATGACGCTGAACGGATCGACCGGGGCGGCAAAGGCCGGCAGCAGGACGCCCGCGAGAATCGTATGCAAGGCGATGGCGAAAATCGCCAGCCAGCTAACGTTTTTTCGTCCACCACTAAACATTGCAATTATTACTCAATTAAATCTCAGGTGGCATTATGCCATGTCCACTCAGGGCCGCCTAGGGGTTAACCCCTCGATATCCTGCGCTATTCCCGCGCGCCGCGCGGGTTAAGACAAAGTTCACGCTTGCGCCAATAGGGTAAACGCAACCTGAAGGGCCCCGGCTGAATGTGCGGATTTGCGGTTGCGATTGGATGGCCGGAGGCGGATGCGACCGTCCGCGCACTCATCATGGGCATCCTGCATCGCGGCGACGTGACCGACCCGCTGTTTTCGCCGCTGCCGAATATCGCGATGTGCACGCGCCGCCTGCGCATCGTCGATGGCGAGCACGGCGTGCAGCCGCAGATTTCGTTTTTCGGACGGCTGGCGGTCTCGTTCAACGGCGAGATCTATAACCACGCCGAACTGCGCCAGGAGTTGCAAGACCTCGGCGTCGGCTTCAAAACCGAATCCGACACCGAAGTACTGGCCAATGCGTTGCAGGCCTGGGGGGCGCGCGCGCTGGAACGCTTCAACGGCATGTATGCCTTTGTCGCGCTTGATCTGGTGACGGGCGAATTCCTGGCCGCGCGCGATCCCTTTGGCGTCAAACCGCTTTATGTGATGCAGAAGGGCACGAGCTATTTGTTCTGCTCGGAAATGCGGCCGTTACTTAACTCCGTACCGGACTGCGACGTTATGGTGCTGCCGCCCGGCTACGCGCTGTCGCGCAAGAATTGCGTGCGCTTCAAATCGCCGGTCTATCCGCGAGACGATACGGCGGTCGATTATTCGCCGCGGGCGCTCGACGAGATTTTGTGCGCGGCGGTGGAGCGGCGGCTGCCGCCGGGTCTGCCGGTCGCGACTTTTTTCAGCGGCGGCATCGACTCAACGCTTGTAGCGCATTATGCACGCCGCTTCCGGCCCGAGGCGCCCGGCTATTTCGTCGGCAACACGCGGGCGCCGGATTTTCGCTACGCCGCAACTTACGCGGAGAAGACCGGCTATGATTTACGCATCGTGCCGTTCGATGCGCAAAGCGAAGAGGCTTTCGCCAGCATTGCCGAGGTGGTCACGGCGACGGAATCCTTCGAGCCCAATCTCATTCGCGGCGCGGTCGCCTCACATCTCGCCGCCCGCGCCATGCACCGCGACGGTTTCCGCGTTGCCTTGTGCGGGGAGGGCGCCGACGAATTGTTCTGCGGCTATGCGCCGCTCGAAATCGCGTTTCATGAAAGCGCCGCCGCCGGCCAGCCGGTGCGCGACGAGTGCTTGAGCCTGATGAATCGCGTCAGCCTGCAACGGGTGGATCGCACCTCGATGCGGCATTCGGTCGAAACCCGCGAACCGTTCCTCGATCCGGCGGTGGTGAACTACGCGCTCAATCTCGACGCCTCGGCGCTGGTGCGCGAGGTTGGCGGGCTGGCGACCGGCAAGATGCCGCTGCGCGATATCTATGGCCTTTATCCCGACGATCTGCCGGTCTCGATCCGCGATCGTGCCAAGGTGCCGTTCGGCGAGGGCGCCGGGCTCGATACCGGCAAAGAGGGCTGGACCCGCCGCTTCGAGGACGCCATTTCGGATCGCGAATTCACCGAGGGCAAATGGGAGTTCGACGGTTTCAAGCTGCAGTCGAAAGAAGAGCTCTATTATCTGCGCAAACTCGCCGAAGCGATCGACGTCGCGCGCGTGCCTCATTTGCGCGACCGCGCCTGGATTTCATTCCCGGTGCAGCAGCACCTCGAAAAGCTTAAGGCGCATGCGCATTTCAGCCTTTAAGGGGCCGTTCTAACCCCTTATAATTTTCCGGCCGATCCGCTTTCACTCAAAGCCTGTTCACCCTCGAATCGCCGGTCTACCCATGCGCCTGTCCCGCTATTTTCTCCCGACATTGCGCGAGCCGCCGCGCGAGGCTGAAATTGTCTCGCACCGGTTGATGCTGCGGGCGGGCATGATGCGCCAGGAGGCCGCCGGCATTTATGCCTTCCTGCCGCTGGGTCTGCGGGTTCTGAAAAAGATCGAGCAGATCATCCGCGAGGAACAGGACCGTTCCGGCGCCATCGAACTCTTGATGCCGACCATGCAGTCGGCCGACCTGTGGCGCGAGAGCGGGCGCTATGACGCCTATGGCAAAGAGATGCTGCGCATCAAGGACCGGCACGAGCGCGACATGCTGTTCGGACCGACCAACGAGGAAATGATCACCGAGATCGTGCGCGCTTCCGTGCGCTCGTACAAGGATCTGCCGCTCAACCTTTATCACATCCAGTGGAAATTCCGCGACGAGGTGCGGCCGCGCTTTGGCCTCATGCGCGGGCGCGAATTTCTGATGAAGGATGCTTATTCATTCGACGTCGATCAGGCCGGCGCGCATCACTCCTATAACAAGATGTTCGTCGCCTATCTGCGAACCTTCGCGCGCATGGGGCTGAAATCGATACCGATGCGCGCCGAATCGGGGCCGATCGGCGGCAGCCTGTCGCACGAGTTCATTATCTTGGCGCAGACCGGCGAGTCGGAAGTGTTCTGTCACAAAGACTATCTCGACATGGCAGTGCCGCCAGCGGATGTGAACTTCGACGATATCTCTGGCTTGCAGCAAATCGTCGACAAGTGGACGGCGGAATATGCCGCGACTTCCGACATGCATGATGCCAATGCCTTTGCGAAGGTGCCAGCCGCGAGCCAAGTATCGGCGCGCGGCATCGAAGTCGGTCACATCTTTTATTTCGGAACCAAATATTCCGAGCCGATGAAAGCGGTGGTCGCCACCGGCGACGGCAAGGAAGTGCCGGTGCATAGCGGCTCTTACGGCATCGGTCCGTCGCGGCTGGTGGCCGCCATCATCGAGGCCTCGCATGATGAGGCCGGCATTATCTGGCCGGAGGCGGTGGCGCCATTCAAGGCGGCGATCCTCAACCTCAAGCAAGGGGATGCCGCGACTGACGGCGCCTGCGAGGAACTCTATCGCGGGCTTTCCGCCAAAGGCATCGACGCGCTCTATAACGACCTCGACGACCGCGCCGGCGCCAAATTCGCCAATGCCGATCTCATCGGCGTGCCTTATCAGGTCATGGTTGGCCCGCGCGGCCTTGCCGAAGGCAAGATCGAGGTTAAAACGCGTGCCAGCGGGGCCAAAGAGATGATGTCGCCGGCCGCCGCGCTCGACCTTTTGACGCGCCCGCCCGCACAATAAACCTGTGAGCCCGTTGGGTTTTTTCGCCCACGAAAGCGCCCGAATCGTGTGAAAACGAGGGCCACTGGGAACCCTGACTTCATGACCGAGCCCAACGGGACGCGGCCCTTCTCGCCGTTCGAGTGGATGCTGTCGCTGCGCTACCTGCGGGCGCGGCGCAAGGAAGGATTCATTTCGGTCATCGCAGGGTTCTCCTTTCTTGGGATTATGCTCGGCGTCGCCACGCTCATCATCGTCATGGCGGTGATGAACGGCTTTCGCGCCGAACTGCTCGACAAAATCCTCGGCCTTAATGGCCATCTGCTGATCCAGCCGTTGGAAAAGCCGCTCACCGACTGGCAGGAAGTCGCCGATCGCATCTCGCAGGTCAAAGGCATCCGGCTCGCCGCCCCCATCGTCGAGGGCCAGGCGCTGGCGTCATCGCCCTTCAACGCCGGTGGCGTGCTGGTGCGCGGCATTCGTCTGAAGGACCTCGAGGGCCTGCCGTCCATCATCAACAACATCAAGCAGGGCACGCTCGGCGGCTTTGACGAAGGCCAGGGCGTCGCCATCGGGCGGCGGCTTGCCGACCAGCTCTCGCTGCGCGCCGGCGACAATATTACGCTGGTCGCCCCGCGCGGCGCGGTGACGCCGATGGGCACGACGCCGCGCATCAAGGTCTACAAGGTAACGGCCGTGTTCGAGATCGGCATGTCGGAATATGACAGCGCCATGGTCTTCATGCCGCTGAAGGAAGCGCAGGCCTATTTCAACCGCGCCGGCGACGTCACCGCCATCGAGGTCTATACCGACAATCCCGACAAGGTCGATCAATATCGTAAGGATGTGCAGGCTGCGGCCAAACGGCCGATCTTCATGATCGACTGGCGCCAGCGCAACGCCACCTTCTTCAATGCGCTGCAAGTCGAGCGCAACGTGATGTTCCTGATCCTCACGTTGATCGTGCTGGTGGCCGCGCTCAATATCGTTTCCGGCCTGATCATGCTGGTCAAAGACAAAGGCCAGGATATCGCCATTCTGCGCACGATGGGCGCGAGCCAGGGCTCGATCATGCGCGTGTTCCTGATCACCGGCGCCGCCATCGGCGTGGTCGGCACGCTGGTCGGTTTCCTGCTGGGCGTGGTGGTGTGCCTGAATATCGAGAGCATCCGGCAATTCTTGTCGTGGCTGACCAGCACCGAACTGTTTTCGCCCGAGCTCTATTTCCTCTCGCATCTGCCGGCCATTATGGACACCGGCGAAACCACCGCAGTGGTGCTGATGGCGCTGGTGCTATCGCTCTTGGCGACCCTCTATCCGTCCTGGCGCGCGGCGCGCCTCGATCCGGTGGAGGCGCTGCGCTATGAGTGAGACGATGATCGAGGCCGAAGCCGGACAGGCGGCTGAGGACATTCCGATCCTGTACCTGCACGAGGTTGAGCGCACCTACCGGCAGGGCGATGAGACGCTCAATATCCTCAACGGCGCTGAACTGGCGATCTGGCCCGGACAATCGGTGGCGCTGGTGGCGCCATCGGGCGCCGGCAAGTCGACGCTCTTGCACATCGCGGGGCTCCTGGAGCATCCCGATCATGGCGACGTCTATATCGACGGCGCGGCGACAGCGATCCTGCCGGATTCCGAACGCACCCGCATCCGCCGCAACGAGATCGGCTTTGTTTACCAGTCGCACCATCTGCTGCCGGAATTCACCGCGCTTGAGAATGTGCTGCTGCCGCAGATGATCCGCGGCCTGGGCCGCAACGAGTCGAAGAAGCGCGCCATCGAGTTGCTCTCCTATCTGGGCTTGCGAGAGCGACTCAACCACCGGCCGGCGGAATTATCCGGCGGCGAACAGCAGCGCGTGGCAATTGCGCGCGCGGTGGCGAATGCGCCGCGCATTCTGCTCGCCGACGAGCCGACCGGAAATCTCGACGTGAAGACCGCCGATCATGTCTTCGCGGCCTTCACGCAACTGGTGAAGGCGTCGGGCCTCGCCACCATCATCGCCACCCACAACATGGAAATCGCCGCCCGCATGGACCGGCGGGTGACGTTGCGGGAAGGGCGGGTGGTGGAGTTGGAGTAGGGTTTTTACGCGAACCCGGCATCACGCTTTGGTTGTCCGTTGGTTGTTGCGGTATCTATACGGAGCATTGGATGCCCGGCCATGAAGGACGTTGCCAAACGAAGCTTCGTCGTTGCGATTTGGTTGTCAGCTGTTTTGGTTTTCACCGCCATAGCCGTCACTATCGTCATTGAGTTCGTTCGGCCCACCCATGCACATCTAGAAGCGCATAAATTCGAGCTCGAAATATTCAAGGTCATTCTAGCTGGCTTTGTGGTCGGAATGCTCGGCATCTTGATCCCGGCGGTGGTTACCGAAGCGCGCCATCGGTTTGAGCAGCGCAAGGAATCCCGGGTGGCCTATAGCGCGGCCAAAACCACGATCGATTACCTAAAGCTTCGGCTGGCGACCGCGAGCCTTGAGGAAGCGGCGACCGCTCTCCAGCAGGCGCATTTCAACAAGACCTTGCTGAGCTTTACGACGACCTCGCGGAGTGGATTGAGAAGCGCTACCCGCCCGAGGAGAAAATGGATCCCGACCAATGGGGTGACCAGATGTATGATCGGCTATTCGCGGCCCGCCAGATTCTTGAGAGCCATGCAAATGCGTGGAACACACTGTCACCGGCAGTTCGTATTAAGTTGCTTGACGCAGCCCTGCCGACCAAGTCGGAACTGACGACTGACGACTGACGACTGACGACTGACGACTGACGACTGACGACTGACGACTGACGACTGACGACTGACGACTGACGACTGACGCTGCCAAAAAACCGGCCAGAACTAGCTGTAATATTTGGAGAATTTTAGTTTTTCACGGGCCTGTAAAACGCTCTTGACTCTAGAACAAAGCATGAACTATGTTCTCTTTACGTTCTGTCGGAGGTAGGTCATGTTCAAAGCCCTGGTTCAAGAAGCCGCCACGCTCGCTGCCCTGTCGCTCTTCGTCGGCATGGTCGCGATCTGGTCGCAGGTCTTCAGTAATCTTTGAAGGCTTCGGTACTTTCTAAGTTAGCGTTTTTCCAACCTGTGGGTTCGCGTTGATTGAGTTCAGTCCCTGTGAAGTGCCGGTGCATAGCCCCGCCGGACGCTGGTGAGTAGCGTAGCCCAGCGTAACGTCATGCCCGGTCTGCTGGCGTTCCCCGACGCCCCAGCCGGCATGACCGGGCCGCATAAAGGCCGATAAACGCAGTTCAATGCGATGCGCGGCAATGGCCCTGTGTAAAACCGGCATAGAAGGTCTGCCGCCGTTCGCGAGGGTGGACTTGCAAGGAGGCGGTCCCCACTCTGGGTGAAACACAGAATCACCCCGACCGCCGAGAACCCAACCTTCGAGCAATTATGGCAGAACTCGATTTCGTGCATCTGCACGTCCACTCCTCCTATTCTCTGCTCGAGGGCGCGCTCCAGATCGGCCGTCTGGCGGAACTCGCAAAAGCTGACAAGCAGCCGGCGTTGGCGCTCACCGACACCGACAACATGTTCGGGGCGCTCGAATTCTCCGAAAAGATGGCCGACAGCGGCATCCAGCCGATCATCGGCTGCGCTTTGGCGATCGACTTCGGCGATACCGACAACGGCGCGCGTAGTGGCAATGTACAGATCGAGCGCGCTCGGATCGTTCTCCTGGCCGCGAGCGAGGCCGGCTACCGCGCCCTGATGCGGTTGAGCTCGCGCGCGTTTATGGAATCGCCGCCGAACGAGCCGCCGCGCCTCAAGGCCGAATGGCTCGAGGAAGAAACCGGCGGCATCATCGCGCTCACCGGCGGGCCCGGAGGTCCGCTTGATCTGGCGATTGCCGCCGGCCAAAGCACGGTCGCGGCCGCGCGCCTCGACCGTCTCAAGGCGTTGTTCGGCGACCGGCTTTATGTCGAATTGCAGCGTCATGGCACGGCGCAGGAGCGCGCCGTCGAAAAAGTGCTGATCGATTTCGCCTATGAGCGCGACCTGCCGCTGGTCGCGACCAACGAGCCTTTTTTCGCCGTCGCCGGCGATTACGAGTCGCACGATGCGCTCATTTGCATCGCGGAAGGCCGCTATGTCGCCGACACCGAGCGCCGTCACCTCACGACGGAGCATCGCTTCAAGACACGCGCCGAAATGCGCGAAATTTTCGCCGATCTGCCCGAAGCTTTAGCGGTCACGGTCGAGATCGCGCAGCGCTGCTCTTTCCGCCCGAAAACGCAACAGCCGATTTTGCCGCGCTTCTCGGTCGGCGCCGATGGCCACACAGTCGACGAGGCGACCGAACTGCGTCAGCAGGCGCAAGCCGGGCTTAAGCGCCGCATCGCCAGCGCCGGTCTCGCGCCGGGATTCACCGAGGAGCAATACCGCGAGCGCCTCGACTTCGAGCTCAACGTCATCGAGAAGATGAAATATCCCGGCTACTTTTTGATCGTGGCCGATTTTATCCAGTGGGCGAAGAACCACGGCATTCCCGTCGGTCCCGGCCGCGGTTCGGGCGCCGGTTCGCTAGTTTCCTACGCGCTCACCATTACCGATCTCGATCCGATGCGCTTTGGTCTGTTGTTCGAACGCTTCCTCAATCCGGAACGCGTGTCGATGCCCGACTTCGACATCGACTTCTGCCAGGACAAGCGCGACCAGGTGATTCATTACGTGCAGGAGCGCTACGGGCGCGATCAGGTGGCGCAAATCATCACCTTCGGCACCTTGCAGGCGCGCGGCGTCTTGCGCGACGTCGGCCGCGTCTTGCAGATGCCATACGGTCAGGTCGACAAGCTCTGCAAGATGGTGCCGCAAAATCCGGCCGCGCCCATCAGCCTCGCCAAGGCGATCGAGGACGAGCCGAAATTGCAGGCCGAAGCCGATGCCGATCCGACCGTCAAACGCGCCTTCACCATCGCCAAAAAGCTCGAAGGACTTACGCGCCACGCTTCGACCCATGCCGCCGGCATCGTGATCGGCGACCGCGCGCTCAGCGAAGTGGTGCCGCTCTACCGCGATCCGAAATCCGACATGCCGGTCACCCAGTTCAACATGAAGTGGGTGGAGCAGGCGGGGCTGGTGAAGTTCGACTTCCTTGGTCTCAAGACGCTGACCGTGCTGAAGACCGCGGTCGATCTTTTGGCCCGGCGCGGTGTCACGGTCGATATCGGCGCCATCCCGCTCGACGACAACAAGACCTACGACCTGTTGGCGCGCGCGGAAGCCGTCGGCGTGTTCCAACTGGAAAGCGCCGGCATGCGGCGCGCGCTCTTGGACATGCGGCCCGACCGTTTCGAAGACATCATCGCGCTTGTCGCGCTTTATCGTCCGGGTCCGATGGCGAACATTCCGACCTATTGCGCGCGCAAGCACGAGATGGAGCAGCCGGAATACATCCATCCCAAGCTCGAGCCGATTCTGAAAGAAACCTTCGGCGTCATCGTCTATCAGGAACAGGTGATGCAGGCCGCGCAGATCCTGGCCGGCTATTCGCTCGGAGATGCCGATCTTTTGCGCCGCGCCATGGGCAAGAAAATCCGCAGCGAAATGCAGAAGCAGCGCAGTGTCTTTGTCGACGGCTGCGCCGCGCGCGCCATCGAACGCAATCAGGCCGAGGCTATTTTCGAACTACTGGAGCGCTTTGCCGATTACGGCTTCAACAAAAGCCATGCGGCGGCTTATGCGCTGGTCGCTTATCAGACCGCGTACATGAAGGCGAATTATCCGGTCGAATTCCTCGCCGCCTCGATGACGCTCGACACCGGCAATACCGACAAGCTGTCGGAATTCCGCGCCGAGGCCGAACGCATCGGCATCAAGATCGATCCGCCTTCGGTCAATCGTTCCGGCGTCGATTTCGACGTCGACGGCAATACCATTATTTATGCGCTCGCCGCGTTGAAAGGTGTTGGCAAGCAGGCGGTGGAATCCATTATCGAGGCGCGCGCGGCCGGGCCTTTCGCCGATCTCGCCGATTTCGCCGCCCGCATCAATCCACGCGCGGTGAACAAGCGCGTGCTGGAAAGCCTGGCGCAGGCCGGCGCCTTCGACGCCTTCGATGTGAACCGCGCGCAGGTGCTCGGTGCGGTCGACGCCGTCATGGGCCGCGCGCAACACAGCCATGAGACCGCGGCGGTCGGGCAAAGCGAACTGTTCGGCGGCGGCGGCGAGCGCGAGCCGATCATGCTGCCGAACATCGAACCCTGGCTGCCGGCTGAGCGGCTGCGGCGCGAATATGACGCGGTCGGCTTTTTCCTGTCGGGCCATCCGCTCGACGACTATGCCGCCGTGTTGAAGAAATTGCGGGTGCAGAGCTGGGCGGAATTTTCACGCGCCGTTAAAAACGGAGCGACGGCGGGCAAGGTCGCCGGCACCGTGGTGTCGCGCCAGGAGCGCCGCACCAAGACCGGCAATAAGATGGGTATTTTCGGCCTATCCGATCCGACCGGCCACTACGAGGCGGTGATTTTCTCGGAAGGACTGGCCGAATACCGCGACCTGCTCGAGCCGGGTACCGCGGTGCTCTTGGTGCTGTCGGCTGAGGTGCAAGGCGACGACGTGCGCGCGCGAATCCAGTCGGCTGAACCGCTCGATCAAGCGGCGGCCAACATGCAAAAGGGCTTGCGCGTGTTCTTGCGCGATGGCGCGCCGCTTGAAGGTCTCGCCAAGCGGCTTGAACAGGCACCCAAGAAGGGAAACGGCGACGGCGAAGTCAGCGTGGTGCTGATGCTAGGCAAGGGCACCGAGGTCGAGGTGAAGCTGTCCGGCCGCTTCAAGGTTTCGCCGCAGATCGCCGGCGCCATCAAGGCAGTCCCGGGCGTAGTGCTGGTCGAGGCTCTGTAGGCAGCAAAGCGCCTGGTCCCAGGTTCACATCGGCGATTTTCTGCTAACCTCCTGCCCATAATAAAAAAGTCGTCTGCAGGCAGGATTCAACCATGAGAAAATTCGCACCGTCGCGCCGCACGCTGCTCAAAGGTTCGGCTGCCATCGGTCTGAGCAGCATGGGTTTGAGCGCACTTGCCACCCGCGTCGTATCGGCCGCGCCCGCCGCCGAAGCGGTGACGCCGGCGCTGATCAAGGCCGCCCAGCAAGAGGGCGTGGTCAACTGGTACACTTCGGCCGACCTTCAAGTAGCCGAGAAGATCGGCAAGGCGTTCACCGCCAAATACCCGGGTGTCATCTGTAACGTGGAGCGCGCCGGCGCCGAACGCGTGTTCACCCGCGTCGCGCAGGAATATGGCGCCAACATTCATCGCGTCGATGCCTCTAATACGGGCGACGCGGCGATGTTCGACCAATGGAAAAAGCAGGGCGTGCTCGCGGCTTACTTGCCCGAGGACATGGCCAAATTTATTCCGGCAAACTATCGCGACGCGGACGGCACGCACGCGATCATGCGTTCGTCGCTATGCGTTATTGCTTACAACACCGACATGGTGAAAGCCGCCGACGCGCCGAAAAGCTTCGCCGACCTGCTCGATCCGAAATGGGCCGGCAAGCTCGTCAAGGCCAATCCGAGTTACTCCGGCACCATCATTACCTCGACCTATCAGATGGTGCAGGCGCTCGGCTGGCCCTATTTCGAAAAGCTCGCCAAGCAGAAGGTGATGCAGGTGCAGTCGGCCACCGACTCGCCGAAGAAGGTCGTGCTGGGCGAACGGCCCGTCATGTTTGACGGCAACGAATATAACGTCTTCATCTATCACGAGAGCGGCAAGCCGATTGCGCCGGTCTATGCGCCGGAGGGCTCACCCATTATCCTGATGCCGGCCGCGATCTTCAAAGCGGCGCCGCATCCGAATGCCGCCCGTCTCTTCCAGAGCTATTTGTTCTCGGGCGAAGCGCAGCAGATGTTCATCGATGTCGGTGGCCTGCGCTCGGTGCATACGCAGGCCAAGGAGAAGGCGGGCCGTCTGCCGCTGTCGCAGATCAAGATTTTGAATAAATATCCCGAGCACCTGATCGAGCACAGCGAAGAGATCAAGAAACGCTATTCGGCATATTTCGGGGTGTGACGATCTTCCCTCGCCCCGCGCAGTGGGGAGGGGGAGCCGGCCTTGCATCCTCACAACCGGGCCTATATAAGCCGCGCACATCACTCACGCGGATGTTTGGCTTTAGGCCCCGACAATGGGTCATAAAGGCCTTCCGGTGGCCTGATTTCCTTTGATAAGTCAAAGGGTAATCAATGGCTCACACACCTCCGCGGCGGATCAACCGGAGAATTACGAATGGCTCTTCCTGACTTCACGATGCGTCAGCTATTGGAGGCTGGCGTCCACTTCGGCCATCAGGCCCATCGCTGGAACCCGAAGATGGGTCAATACATCTTCGGCACCCGCAACAACATTCATATCGTCGACCTGGCGCAGACCGTGCCGATGCTGCATCGCGCCTTGCAGGCGGTCAGCGACACCGCCGCCAAAGGCGGCCGCATTCTGTTCGTCGGCACCAAGCGTCAGGCGGCCGACGGCATCGCCGCGGCGGCCAAGCAGTCGGCGCAGTATTACGTCAACTCGCGCTGGCTCGGCGGCACGCTGACCAACTGGAAAACCATTTCCGGTTCGATTTCGCGCCTGCGCAAGCTCGAAGAGATGCTCGGCACCGGCGGCGCCGCCAGCTACACCAAGAAAGAGCGCCTGACCATGCAGCGCGAGCGTGACAAGCTCGACCGCTCTCTCGGCGGCATCAAGGACATGGGCGGCGTGCCCGACCTCTTGTTCGTGATCGACACCAACAAGGAAGACATCGCGATCAAGGAAGCGCGCCGGCTCAATATTCCGGTCGCGGCCATCATCGACACCAATTGCGATCCAGCCGGCATTACTTATCCGGTACCGGGCAATGACGACGCCAGCCGCGCAGTTTCGCTTTATTGCGATCTGATCGCCAAGGCTGCGCTCGACGGCATTTCGCGCGCGCAAGGCGATCACGGCGTCGATCTCGGCGCCGCCGAAAAACCGGTCGTCGAACCGGTGCCGACCGCGCCGGCCGCCGGCGATCTCGGTTTCGAGCAACTGGCCGGTCCACGCGGCGTCGCCGACGACCTCAAGAAGCTGCCCGGCATTTCGCCGGCGATCGAAAAGCAGCTCAACGATCTCGGCATTTTCCACTTCACGCAGATCGCCGAATTGTCACCGACCGCCGCGCACAACATCGGCGAAGAGGTGGGCTTGCCCGGACGCGTCGACGGCTGGATCGCCAAGGCCAAGGAAATGACGGCGGAAGCCGAATAATAATTTGGCCGGCGCCTGCCGCGTGCGGGCGCCGTTAGTTCTCTTTGGGTTGAAGTTACATCACCGGCCAAAGTTTCCGGGTTTGCCGGCTTTGACGGTCGAAGGATTGAACGACGATGGCAAATATCACCGCACAAATGGTCAAGGAACTGCGCGAGTCGACCGGCGCCGGCATGATGGATTGCAAGGCCGCGCTCAACGAAACCGGCGGCGAGATGGAAGCGGCGCAGGATTGGCTGCGCAAGAAGGGCTTGTCGAAAGCCGCCAAGAAAGCCGGGCGCGTCGCCGCCGAAGGCTTGATCGGCATGCGAGTGCAGGGCAACAAAGCCGTGGTCGTCGAGCTCAACTCGGAAACCGATTTCGTGGCCCGTAACGACCTGTTTCAAGGTCTTGTCATGATGGTAGCGGAAGCGGCCATGGACGTCGGCACCGACATCGAGAAAATCAAGGCCGCCAAGGCCGGCTCGATCACTATCGGCGACGCTATCAACGACACGATTGCGAAGATCGGCGAGAATATGACGCTGCGCCGCGCCGCTCAATTGCAGGTGAGCAAGGGCGCAATCGGCTACTATGTGCATAATTCGGTGAGCGAAGGTCTCGGCAAGATCGGCGTGCTGGTCGCGCTCGAATCGACCGGCGATGCCGGCGAGCTAACCGCGCTTGGCCGCCAACTCGCGATGCATGTTGCTTCGTCGAATCCGATCGCGCTCGATGCCACCGGCGTCGATGCGGATGTCGTGAAGCGCGAGAAAGATGTGCTCGCCGACAAGTTTCGTCAGCAGGGCAAGCCTGAGGCGATGATCGAGAAGATCGTCGAGTCCGGCCTCAAGACCTTTTACAAGGAGCAGACTTTCCTCGAGCAGCCTTTCATCTTCGATGACTCGGGGAAAAAGTCGGTCGCGCAAGCGGTCAAGGAAGCCGAAGGTAAAGTCGGCGGCCCGATCAAGATCACCGGCTTTGTGCGCTTCGGTCTTGGTGAGGGCATCGAGAAGCAGGAAAGCGATTTCGCGGCGGAAGTCGCGGCTGCGACAAAGCAGAGTTGAGACCGATCGCTGGCGCGCAACGAATCGAAAGGATCGCGATACAAGATGAGTGATCCGATCTACAAGCGCGTCATCGTCAAGCTGTCGGGCGAGGCGCTCAACGGCGACAAGCTCTTCGGCATCGATCAGGCGACGGTCGAGCGCATCGCCGCCGATCTCGCCGCGACCGCCAAGCTCGGGGTAGAACTCGGCGTCGTCGTCGGCGGCGGCAATATCTTCCGCGGCGTTGAAGTATCCTCGCGCGGCGTGCCGCGTCCGGTCGGCGACACCATGGGCATGCTGGCGACGGTGATGAACTGCCTGGTGCTGGAGGCGGCCATTGAGCGCGCCGGCTGCGAGGCACGGACGCTGTCGGCGCTTGCCATGACGTCGGTGTGCGAGACCTATAACCGCAAGCGAGCCATGAAAAACCTCGCCAAAAAACGAGTCGTGCTGCTCGCCGCCGGCACCGGCAATCCATTCTTTACGACCGATACGACGGCCGTGCTGCGGGCAGCGGAACTCGAATGCAAGGCCGTACTCAAGGCCACCAATGTCGATGGCGTCTATACCGCCGATCCCAAGAAAGACCCGAATGCCAAGCGTTACGAGCGCCTGACCCATCAGGAGGCGATCGAAAAGGACCTACGCGTCATGGATGGCGCCGCCTTCGCGCTTGCTCGGGAGAACCGGACGCCTATCATTGTATTCTCGCTTGCCGGCAAAAACGCGATCGAGACAGTTTTGCGCGGCCAGGGGCGCACGACAATCGTCGGGTAGCGCCTGGCTGCGCCGTTTAATTCCGGCCGCTTTCGGGAGCGGACGCGTGGTGAATCTAAAAGGCCATGCGTCCCGAAAAAAGCGGCTCACGAAGCGGGGATTGCTATGGCAAACGCAACGTATGACATCGAGGACATCAAGCGACGCATGCATGGCGCGGCGGCCGCGCTCAAAACCGAACTGTCGGGCCTGCGCACCGGCCGCGCCTCCGCGCATCTGCTCGATCCCGTAATGGTGGAAGCTTACGGCGCGCAGATGCCGCTTGTTCAGGTGGCGAGCGTGACCATCCCGGAGCCGCGCATGATCGCGGTCAATGTCTGGGACAAGTCGCTGGTGCACGCGACCGAAAAAGCAATCGTCAATTCCAATCTTGGCCTGTCGCCGGCGACCGACGGGCAGACTATCCGCCTGCGCATTCCGGAGTTGAACCAGGACCGGCGCAAGGAACTCGTCAAGCTCGCGCATAAGTATGCCGAGGCCGCGCGCGTGGCCGTGCGTCACGTACGCCGCGATGCGATGGATGTGATCAAGAAACTCGAAAAGGATCACGGCATCAACAAGGACGACCACGACCGCTACTCGGCCGAAATCCAGAAGGCGACCGACGCCGGCATCGCCGAAATCGACAGCCTGCTCTCCGGCAAGGAAAAGGAGATCCTCACCGTCTGAGGTCGAACCCATGTCCGAGGCCGACGTTCCGCACAGCGCCAAACCGGATGCCGCTCTAACGGCAACCGAAATGCCGCGCCACGTCGCCATTATCATGGACGGCAATGGACGCTGGGCCTCCGCGCGCGGTTTGCCGCGTGTCGAAGGGCACCGGCGCGGGGTCGAAGCGCTACGCCGCACCATTCGCGCCGGCGGCGAACTCGGCATCAGGTTCATCACCATCTTTTCTTTCAGTTCGGAGAACTGGTCGCGGCCGGCGAGCGAAATCGGCGAACTGATGGGGCTGCTGCGCCGTTTCATCCGCAACGACCTCGCCGAACTGCACAAGAGCGGCGTGCGCGTGCGCATCATCGGCGAACGCGAAGGGCTCGACGCCGATATCGGCCCGTTGCTGATCGAGGCGGAAGAACTCACCAAAAATAATGACGGACTGACTTTGGTGGTGGCGTTCAACTACGGCGCGCGCCAGGAGATCGCCCGCGCCGCCAGACGTATGGCGCAAGAAGTAGCGCAAGGCCGCCTCAAGCCGGATGAGGTCAGCGCCGAGACCATCGGCCGCTATCTGGACACCGCCGATATCCCCGATCCCGATCTGATCATCCGCACCAGCGGCGAGCAGCGGTTGTCGAATTTTTTGCTGTGGCAGTCGGCTTACAGTGAGTTGGTGTTCGTGCCGGTGAATTGGCCGGACTTCGACCGGGCGGCGCTCGAAGGAGCTATCCTGGAATATCGGCAACGCGAGCGGCGCTTCGGCGGTCTCGTTGCAAAGACCGGTTCGTAGCGCCGTGGTCGAAGTGGAACCCGTTTCCAAACCCGGCGACGAAGGAGTAGCCGCCCCGACCACGGTCAATAATCTGGCTTTGCGTATCGCATCGGCCGCGGTCATGGCGCCGCTGGCGCTTTGGACGGCTTATGTCGGCGGCTGGCCCTTTGCTTTGTTCTGGGCGGCGGCCGCCATCGCAGTGTTGTGGGAATGGATCAAGTTGGTGGCCAGCACCGATTCTCGGCTGATGTTTTCATCTTGCGCCAGCGCGCTCGCCGTATCCGCGATGGTGGCCGAGCGCGGCCGTCCGATCGCCGCGATTTTTCTGGTCGGGCTTGGCGCGCTCGCCGCCAGCATCTTTGCGCCGCGCAATCAACGCGGTTGGATCACCGCGGGCGTTGCGTATGCGGGAACCTTGTTGCTGGCGCCGATGTTGTTGCGCGGCGATGATTGGCTCGGCTGCGTCGCGCTGGCGCTGCTGTTCGCCATAGTGTGGACGACGGACGTGCTGGGTTATTTCGCCGGGCGCGCTTTCGGGGGACCTAAACTGATGCCATCGGTCAGTCCGAAAAAAACCTGGTCGGGCGGGATTGCCGGATTAATTGGCGCGATGGTCGTGGCCATCGCGGTCGCGCACGCCTTCGGGGAATTCAACCTCGTCATGATCGCACTATTGGCTTTGCTGTTGTCGGTTGTGTCGCAAGCCGGCGACTTGCTGGAATCCTTCGTTAAACGCCGCTTCGGCGCCAAGGACGCGAGCGGTCTCATTCCGGGCCACGGCGGCGTAATGGACCGACTCGACGGCTTCTGGGCGGCGGCGCTGGTTGCCTGCCTGATCGGATTGCTGCGCGGTGGGTTCGATGAGACCGCGCGCGGTCTGCTGGTATGGTGACAGCATGAATCCAAACGGTATCGCCAGTTCACGACCCATTCCGGTCGCGCAGAAGCCTGCGCGCAGCGTCACGATTTTGGGCGCGACCGGTTCGGTCGGCTTGAGCACCGTTGATCTCATCAAGCGCAATCCGACCCAATATCGCGTTGAGGCGGTGAGCGCAGGCCGTAATGCCGCGGCGCTGGCGCAAATTGCGCGCGATGTCGGCGCCCGCATCGCCGTCATCGCCGATCCGAAGCGCTATGGCGAACTGAAAGAGGCGCTTGCCGGCAGTGGTATCGAAACAGCGGCGGGTGAGGCCGCTGTGGTCGAAGCGGCGCTTCATCCGGCCGATTGGGTGATGGCGGCGATTTCGGGCGCCGTCGGCTTAACGCCGACAATGGCGGCGATCGAACGTGGCGCGACTGTCGCGCTTGCCAACAAGGAATGTCTGGTGTGCGCCGGCGCGCTGTTCATGCGCGCGGCCGCCAAGGCTGGCGCTACCGTGCTGCCGGTCGACAGTGAGCACAACGCCATCTTTCAGGCGCTCGGCGCCGGGCGGCGCGAGGATGTCAGCCGCGTGATCCTGACCGCGTCCGGTGGGCCATTCCGCGGTTGGACGCGCGAGGCGATTGCGAAAGCGACGCCGGAGCAAGCGCTGCGTCATCCGAACTGGTCGATGGGGCCGAAGATCACGATCGATTCCGCCAGCATGATGAACAAGGGCCTCGAATTGATCGAGGCGCAGCATTTGTTCGCGCTCGCGCCGGATGAGATCGACGTGTTGGTGCACCCGCAATCGGTCGTGCACGGGCTGGTCGAATTCCGTGACGGTTCGGTGGTAGCCCAGATGGGGCCGACCGATATGCGCGTTCCGATCGCCCATTGCCTGGGCTGGCCGGCTCGCATCGACGGCCCGGCGCCGCGGCTCGATCTCGCGGCCTTGCGGGATTTGACCTTCGAGGAAGCGGATATGGAGCGGTTTCCAGCCCTTTCGCTCGCCCGCCAGGCGATGGCGGCCGGCGGAGGGGCGCCGACAGTCCTTAACGCCGCCGATGAGGTGGCCGTGGCCGAATTTATCGCTGGCCGGATTCCGTTCATGGCGATACCGGCGCTGGTCGCGAAGACACTGGAGGCGGGAGCCGCGCGCGGGCTTCTGGGCGAGCCGGCGAGCCTTGAGGCAGCCATCGCCGTTGACCATACCGCGAGAAGTTTGGCGCGGGAGCTGTTGCTCAATAATGCCTTAAAGCCATCCTAGTCATCTTTTGGTAATGCTAAGGGCCCCATAGGGGATGAGGGTTGATGAGTATGACTATTATGAGCAGCCTGAGTGCGTTCGGCGGCGGGGTCGCGGGCTACGTGGTCCCGTTTCTATTTGTCTTAACAGTCGTCGTTTTCTTCCATGAACTTGGCCATTTCCTGATCGCGCGCTGGTGCGGCATCCGGGTCTTGGTGTTTTCGCTCGGCTTCGGGCCCGAAATCATCGGTTTTAACGACCGCTATGGCACCCGCTGGAAGCTTTCCGGTATCCCGCTCGGCGGTTATGTGAAGTTCTTCGGCGACGATAACGCGGCCAGCGTCCCCGACCACGCAGCCGCCGCCGGTATGAGCGAAGCCGAGAAAAAGGATAGCTTTATCCACCAAAAGGTCGGTTCGCGCGCCGCCGTGGTGGCGGCCGGCCCGATCGCCAATTTTCTCCTCGCCATTTTGATTTTCGCCGGCATTTTCATGACCGCCGGCAAGCAGACGACGACCGCCCGCATCGACGCTGTGCAGCCGGGAAGCGCGGCGGCGGCGGCCGGCTTCAAGCCGGGAGATCTGGTGCTCACAATCGGCGGCAGTCGTATCGACAGTTTTGCCGATATGCAGCGCATCGTCAGCATCAGCGCCGGCGAATCGCTCAAAGTCGAGGTTGAGCGCGGCGGCATCCCGGTAACGCTGACCGCCACGCCGGAATCGCGCGAGATGAAAGACAATTTCGGCAATGTACATCGGCTGGGCGTACTTGGAATCAGCCGCTCAATGGCGCCCGGCGACATCAAGACCGAGAAATTCGGACCCGTCGAGGCGGTTGTGGCCGGCGCCCAGGAGACCTGGTTCGTTGTCGACCGGACGCTGTCCTATATCGGCGGGATATTTACCGGGCGCGAAGCCGCCGACCAGCTCGGCGGCCCGATCCGCATTGCGCAAGTTTCGGGGCAGGTGGCGACCGCCGGCTTTGCCGCCCTGCTCCACCTGACGGCGGTCTTGTCGATCTCAATCGGCCTTTTGAACCTGTTTCCGATCCCATTGCTCGACGGTGGTCACCTTTTGTTCTATGCGGTCGAGGCCACCCGCGGCCGCCCCTTGTCGGAACGCGCCCAGGAAGTGGGGTTCCGAATTGGGTTGGCAATCGTCGTGATGTTGATGATTTTTGCAACCTTTAATGACATCCTGCACCTTGCCACCTCATAAGCGTTGCCATCGGGCAACTTTTTGAGGGGAAAGGGAAAGTTGCCTTGGCAGTTTCGTTTGCAGTGCGACGGAAACGCTGTACAAAGCAAGCGAAATGGCCTCCGGGATTCTATGGGGGGCGTGCGGGGACGACGGCCGCAAGGATAAAAGGGCGCGTAGCGCATGATACTTTGTGTGCGGATGGTTCGGGGACTGGCTATTACCTGTTTGGTCCTCGGCGGTATCCTTGTCGGTGCTGGCGTGGTGACCGTTGCGTCGTCCGACGTGGCCATCGCGCAGACCGCTAATTCCATCGTCGTGCAGGGCAATCGCCGCGTCGAGGCCGAAACGGTCCGTTCCTATTTCCATCCCGGCCCGGGTGGCCGTCTAGGCCCCAACGAAATCGACGAGGCGCTCAAGGCGCTCTACGGCACTGGCCTGTTTTCGGATGTCAACATCTCCCACAAGGGCAACCAGGTGGTCGTCACGGTGGTGGAGAATGCCGTGCTCAATCGCGTTGCCTTCGAAGGCAACAAAAAGGCCAAGGACGAACAGCTCAGCGCCGAAGTCCAGTCGAAGCCGCGCGGTACGTTGTCCAAGCCGACCGTGCAGGCCGACGTTCAACGCATCATTGAGATTTACCATCGCAGCGGCCGTTTCGACGTCGGCGTGGTGCCGAAAATCATCTCGCTGCCGAACAACCGCGTCGACCTGGTGTTCGAGATCAAGGAAGGCGAGAAGACCGGCGTCAAGGAACTCGTGTTCAAGGGCGCGCATGCCTTCTCGCACGGTCGCCTCAAAGAGGTAGTCCGAACTTCAGTCTCTAACTGGCTGAGCTTCCTTCAAACCACCGACATTTACGATCCCGATCGCGTCGAAGCCGACCGCGATCTGTTGCGGCGTTTTTATCTCAAGAACGGCTATGCCGACGTGCGAATCGTTTCCGCGGTCGGCGAATACGATCCGGCCAAGAAGGGCTTTGTCGTCACCTTCAACATCGACGAAGGCAGCCAGTATCGCATCGGCAAAGTTGACGTGATCTCGAGCGTCAAGGCGATCGATCCGGCAACGCTTCGCAGCAAGCTCCGCTTCAGTTCCGGAAATATCTATAACGCCGATCTGGTCGAAAAGAGCGTCGAGGCGATGACGATCGAGGCCGCCAAGCGCGGCTACGCCTTCGCTACCGTGCGACCGCGCGGCGACCGCAACTTCCAGGCTAAAATCATCGATCTCGCATTCGTGGTCGAGGAGGGCGCGCGCGCCTATATCGAGCGCATCAACATTCACGGCAATGTTCGCACGCGCGATTATGTCATTCGCCGCGAATTCGATATCGGCGAGGGCGACGCCTATAACCGCGCGCTCATCGACCGGGCCGAGCGCCGGTTGAAAAACCTGAACTATTTCAAGACCGTCAAGATTACCAACGAGCCCGGCTCGGCGCCCGATCGCGTTGTGATCGATGTGAACGTCGAAGAGCAATCGACCGGCGAATTCTCGATCGGCGGCGGTTACTCGACCTCGGATGGTTTCCTCGCAGAAGCCAGTATAGCCGACCGCAACCTCATGGGTCGTGGCCAGTTCGCCAAGGCAACGGTGAGCTACGGACAGAATACGCGTGGTCTCGAACTGTCGTTCGTCGAGCCTTATCTCCTTGGCTACCGGATGGCCGGCGGCATCGACTTTTTTGCGAAGCAAAATCTCGCGACCAACTACGTCTCTTACGACTCCAAAACAATCGGCACCAATCTGCGGCTCGGCTTCGCCCTGACCGAAGAGCTGTCGTTGCAACCGCATTATTCGATCTACCGGCAGGAGATCGCGCTGACTCCGCAGTATAACGATTGCTCACTCAGCAACCCAGCGCCCGGTTGTTACGCCAACGGCGAGGCCTCACTCGCGGTCCGCAAGGAGCTGGCGAACGGCCCGGTCGTGGTGTCGCTGCTCGGCTACTCGTTGAGCTACAATACGCTCGACAACAATAAGTCGCCGACCAGCGGCATGTTCGCGCAGCTCAAGCAGGACTTCGCTGGCGTCGGCGGCGACGTGAACTTCATCCGTAGCACGGTCGAAACCCGCAATTATTACGAAGTCATGCCCGACGTCGTCGGCGTCTTGAAGCTGCAAGGCGGCAATCTGACCGGCTGGGGCAGCAAAGACCTTCGTATGCTGGATCACTTCCAGATGGGTCCGAACCTGGTGCGCGGCTTTGCGCCCGCCGGTATCGGTCCGCGCGATTTGACCACCGGTACGACCAACGATGCGCTCGGCGGCACCATGTATTGGGGCGCCAGCCTCGAGTTCCAGACGCCGCTCTACTTCTTGCCGAAGGAAATTGGGATCAAGCTCGCCACGTTCGCCGACGCCGGTTCGGTTTGGGATTACCGCGGACCGACGAGTTGGGACGCGACCAACGAGACCTTGCAAGTCGGCCTCGGGGACCCGGGTATGATCCGCTCATCGGTCGGTATGGGGCTGATCTGGGATTCGCCGCTTGGTCCGCTGCGCTTCGATCTGGCCTATCCGCTGAAGAAATACTGCGCGACTTCGCTTGGCGGGTCGGAAGTTTGCGACCGTACGCAGATTTTCCGGTTCAGCGGTGGCGCGAAATTCTAATCGCCGCGGCGTTTGAAGGCGGCACGGCACTAGCGGTATGAGCGAGCCGGTATTCCTACGCGACACGCGCGGTCTCACGCTCGACGAGATCGTGGCACTGACCGGCGCGGTCGCATCGAAGCCGCTTAAGTATGCGCGGCGCATCACCGATGTCGCGCCGCTTGACCGCGCTTCTCCCCGCGATATCTGTTTTTATGACAATAAGCGCTTCAGCGACGATGCTTTGCGCACGCATGCCGGAGTCTGTCTGACCACGGAGGCGCTCGCCAAGGATTTGCCCGCACATGTTACCGCGCTGGTGATGGCCAAGCCTTATCCTGCCTTCGTGCGGGTGATGCGGGCCTTGTTTCCGCAATCGTTGCGGCCATCGTCACTGTCTCCGGCTGGCGCCACCGTGGGCGCGCATATCGACCCGAGCGCGCGGCTGGAAAGCAACGTCACGGTTGAGCCCGGCGCTGTGATCGGGCCGCGCGCAGAAGTCGGCAGCGGAACGATCATTGGGGCCAGCGCCGTCATCGGCAGCGACGTTCGTATCGGGCGCGATTGTTCGATCGGCGCGACGGTGGTCGTTACCAATACGCTGGTCGGCGACCGGGTGATCCTTCATCCCGGCTGCAAAATTGGCCAGGACGGATTCGGCTTCGTGATGGATGGCGGCGGTCACCTCAAGGTCCCGCAAATCGGCCGTGTCGTCATTCAGGACGACGTCGAGATCGGGGCCGGCACCACCATCGACCGGGGTGCTATCCGCGACACCGTGATCGGCGAGGGTTCAAAGATCGACAATCTGGTTCAGGTCGGCCACAATGTCAGCATTGGCCGCCATTGCGTTGTGGTTGCAAAATGCGGCATTGCCGGGAGCGCGGTACTGGAAGATTTCGTGGTGCTGGGCGCCAGCGTCGGCGTCAATAACAATGCCTATATTGGCGAAGGCGCCCAGATTGCCGCCTGCGGAAATGTTAACGGCGCGGTTCCGCCCGGCGCGCGTTGGGGCGGCACACCGGCGAAGCCGGTGAAGCAGTGGTTCCGCGAGTTGACGACACTCGAGCGGCTCGCCCGCCAAGAACCTGGCCGACCGCCGGCGGATGAATGAGAATTGACATGGATGACGTAGTCACCAAATTGGAAGCCGCCGACATCACCGTCGTATTGCAGATGCTGCCGCACCGCTATCCGTTTCTGATGGTCGACCGTGTAATCGGTATACGCGCCGACGAATTCGGCATCGGCATCAAGAATGTCACGATCAACGAGCCGCATTTTCAGGGGCACTTTCCCGGCAATCCGGTTTTTCCCGGCGTTTTGATGATCGAGGGCATGGCGCAGACCGCGGGCGTGCTCTGTATCTCCGAGACAATGTCGGAAAAGCCGAAGCAAGTGTTCTTCCTGACCATCGACAAGGCCAAATTCCGCAAGCCCGTGCTGCCGGGCGACACGATCGAATACCATATGACGCGAACCGCCCGCCGCAAAAACATGTGGTGGTATCGCGGTGAAGCCAAGGTGAATGGCGCCGTCGTTGCCGAGGCGGAACTCGGCGCCATGATTTCCGACCGATGAACGCGCCAAAAATCGAACCTGTTGCAGACACGGCGCAAGGTCCGCTCGTTTTCCTGGTCGGGATCAATTTGGTCGGCATGCGCCGGCACGGTTTGAGCAAAAGCGAAATTTACGCGCTGCGCGCCGCTTATTACGATCTGTTCTTCGGCGAAGGCGAGTTCCGCGCGCGCGTCGATCAGGTCGCGGCGTCACATGGGTCGGATGCGCTGGTTATCCGCATGATCGAATTTATCCGCGCCGGCAAGCGGCCGCTCACCATGGCGGTCAAGCGCAGCGAGGCGAACGAGGACCCATGACCGAGCAGCCGCCGGCGAGCGAGGAGGGTCCGCTCGCGCTGATTTGCGGCGGCGGCAGCCTTCCTCTTGCGGTGGCCGACTATGCCGCCGCGCACGGCCGCGAGGTGGTGCTGTTTCCATTGCGCGGCGCAGCAGAAGGAATGGCGGTTGAGCGCTATCGTCATCACTGGATTTATGTCGGTCAGATCGGCAAACTCATGCGGCTGGCGCGCGCCGCCGGCTGCCGCGACATCGTATTTATTGGGTCGCTGGTGCGGCCGGCCTTTTGGCATGTCCGGCCCGATTTCGCCGCGCTGACGGCGTTACCGAAGGTGCTGGCGGCGTTTCGCGGCGGCGACGATCACCTTCTCACTAGTGTTGCCCGCATGATCGAAGAAAATGGTTTTCGGCTGCGCGGCGCGCATGAAGTCGCGCCGGAGATATTGTTTCCGCGAATGTCGCTCGGCGCACATTCGCCTTCGGCGGCGGCTTACGTCGATATCGCGTTTGGATTCGACTATCTGCGCGTGGCGGGGCCATTCGATATCGGGCAAGCCGTAGTGGTGGCCGACAAGCATATTCTGGCCGTCGAAGCCGCCGAAGGCACCGACGCCATGCTGGAGCGGGTTTCGCAGTTGCGCGCCAATGGACGTCTGAAGACCGCGACCGGCAAAGGCGTGCTGGTCAAAGCTGCCAAACCGGGACAGGATCGCCGCTTCGATCTGCCGTCGATCGGCCCGCATACGGTCGAGGGCGTTGCGCGCGCGGGTCTTGACGGCATCGCGGTCGCCGCCGGCGAGAGTATCGTTGCCGAGCCGGAAAAGCTGGTGCGGGCGGCCGACCGAGCCGGCATCTTTGTCGTCGGCGTAGCGCCGGCCTCCGCGCCATGAACGCGGCGACGCTGCATATATTCATAGCAGCAGGCGAGGAATCCGGCGACCGGCTTGGCGCGCCTTTGATCGCCGCGCTCAAGCGTGCGACCGGCGGCCGCGTTCGGTTTTCCGGCGTCGGCGGCTCGCAGATGGCGGCGCAGGGCGTGCCAAGTCTGTTTCCACTCGGCGACCTCGCCATCGTCGGCATCCTCGCCATCGCGATGAGCCTGCCGAAAATTCTGCGCCGTATCGCCGAAACCGCCGATGCCGTCATCGCCGCAAACCCGGACGTTCTGGTCATCATCGACAGTCCGGAATTCACCCATCGCGTGGCGCGGCGGGTGCGCGCGCGCGCGCCGGATATCGCCATCGTCGACTATGTCTGTCCGTCGGTTTGGGCCTGGCGGCCGTGGCGCGCGCGCGCCATGCGTGCCTATGTCGATCGCGTATTGGCACTCTTGCCGTTCGAGCCGGCGGCGATGCAAAGGCTGCATGGCCCGCCGACCGATTTCGTCGGCCACCCGCTTGGCGAATGTGTGGATGAGTTGCGCCCCAACGCGGACGAGGCCGTGCGCCGCATGAGCGATCCGCCGCTCCTTTTGGTATTGCCGGGCAGCCGCTCGAGCGAAATCCGCCGGATGGCGCCGGTGTTTGGCGTGGCCTTGACGCAGGTCGCGGAAAAAGCGGGACCGATCGATGTCGTGGTGCCGGCGGTGCCGCGTCTCCTCGGCGCGGTTGAAGCGGCGGTTAGATCCTGGCCGGTATCAAGAAAACTAACGGTGCGCATCGTCACTGATGCCGGTGAAAAGAACGCTGCCTTCCGGCGGGCGCGCGCGGCGCTCACCAAATCCGGCACCGCGACGCTCGAACTGGCGCTGGCCGGCGTGCCGATGGTCGCTGCCTACAAGGTCCCGCTACCGGAAGAATTGGTGGCGCGCCTGCTGATCCGTACGCCGAGCTTCATTCTGGCCAATCTGGCATTGGGCGAGAACGTGGTGCCGGAGTTCTTACAGCACTTCTGCACGCCGCAGGCGCTGGCCGACGCCTTGCTGCCGTTGCTAACCGATACGCCCGCGCGCCGCCGGCAAATCGAGGCCTTCGCGCGGCTCGACCGACTTATGGATATTGGTGGGCCGCCGCCTAGCGACCGCGCCGCGGCCCTCGTATTGCAGGCAATCCGGCCGATTTAACCAATTAAGACTGGAATCGGTGACATCCGCCTCCCGGAGGGCGTAATTTGCCGCTAGCCAAAACACGTTGCTGGCTAAATCCCGGCAAATACTGGAAAAGCCGCACTTGACCGTGTCCACCCGCGCAGCCATCACCGCCGTTCACGGCTATTTGCCGCCGGACCTGCTGACCAACGCGGAGCTCGCGGCGCTCGTCGATACCAGCGATGCCTGGATCACCGAACGAACCGGCATCAAGGAACGGCACATTCTCAAAGGCGAGGGGCTCGGCACCTCGCATATGGCGGCCGAAGCCGTGCGCGGGCTGCTCGCAAAAACCGGCACCGAGTTGGGCGAGATCGATCTTCTGATCTGCGCCACCACCACGCCTGACATGCAGTTTCCTTCGACCGCCAATCTCATTTGTGACATGGTTGGCATCCGCGACATCGGCTCCTTCGACGTGCAGGCGGCCTGTTCGGGCTTTCTTTATTCGCTTACCATCGCCTCACAGTTCATCGCCAACGGCACGGCGCGCAAGGTGATCGTGGTCGGCGCCGACAAGATGTCTTCGATCATCGATTACACGGACCGCGCCACCTGCGTGCTGTTCGGCGATGGCGCGGGCGCCGTGCTCTTGGAGCCGTCGACCGACGGCACCGGCATCATCGACACGCTCATCCGCTCCGATGGCGCCGGCTGGGTGCATCTGCATCAGAAGGCCGGCGGCAGCCGCATGCCGGCAAGCGCCGCAAGCCTCGACCGCCGTTTGCATTACGTGCACCAGGAAGGCGCGGCGGTTTACAAATTCGCCATCGCGCGCATGGCGGAAGCCGCCGACGAAATTCTCAAGCGTAACAATCTCGAAGGCCGCATGATCGACTGGCTGGTGCCGCATCAGGCCAACAAGCGCATCATCGAGTCGACCGCCGAGCGCATGAAGCTGCCAATGGACCGCGTGATGGTGACGATCCACAAATACGGCAACACCACCAACGCCACTATTCCGCTGTGCCTGTGGGACTACGAAGAAAAGCTCAAACCCGGCAATAAGCTGTTGTTGGCGGCTTTCGGCGGCGGCTTCACCTGGGCCGGTGCTTATGTGCAGTGGGCCTATGACGGGGCGAAGGCGAAGATGAACGGCAACGGCCACATCACAAACGGTAAGGGTGGCTGATTTAGCCGCCCTTCGCGTATCTAGTCACAATCGAGCGATTATTTGCGCCGTGAAATCGGCGTGTAATCCCGCTGCGTGGCGCCGGTGTAAAGCTGGCGCGGGCGGCCGATCTTCTGCTTCGGGTCCTCGATCATTTCCTTCCACTGCGCGATCCAGCCAACGGTGCGCGCAACCGCGAACAATACGGTGAACATGGTGGTCGGGAAGCCCATCGCCTTGAGCGTGATGCCCGAATAAAAATCGATATTCGGGTAAAGCTTCTTCTCGATAAAATATTCGTCGTGCAGCGCGATCTTTTCCAGTTCCATCGCCACGTCGAGCAGCGGATCATCCTTGATGCCGAGCTCGGCGAGGACTTCGTGGCAGGTCTTCTGCATGATTTTGGCGCGCGGATCGTAGTTCTTGTAGACGCGATGGCCGAAACCCATGAGGCGATAGCTGTCGTTTTTATCTTTGGCGCGCTTCACAAATTCCGGAATGCGGTCGACGGTGCCGATCTCGCGCAGCATGTTGAGCGCGGCTTCGTTGGCGCCGCCATGCGCGGGCCCCCAAAGACAAGCGCAGCCGGCGGCGATGCAGGCAAACGGATTGGCGCCGGAGGAACCGGCCAGGCGCACGGTCGAAGTCGAAGCGTTCTGCTCGTGGTCCGCATGCAGGATGAAAATGCGGTCCATGGCGCGCGCCAGCACCGGGTTCGGCTTATACTCTTCGGACGGCACGGCGTAGCACATGCGCAGGAAGTTGGTGGAATAGTCGAGATCATTCTTCGGATAAATGAAAGGCTGGCCGATCGAATATTTGTAGGCCATGGCGGCGAGCGTCGGCACCTTGGCGATCATGCGCAGCGACGCGATCATGCGCTGCACCGGATCGGCGATGTCGGTGGAGTCGTGATAGAAGGCCGAGAGCGCGCCGATCGAGCCGGTCATGATCGCCATCGGATGCGCGTCGCGGCGGAAGCCCTGGAAGAAGCGGCTCATCTGCTCGTGCACCATGGTGTGGCGCGTGACGCGGTAGTCGAAGTCGGCTTTTTGCGAGGGCGTCGGCAGTTCGCCGTAGAGCAACAGGTAACAGGTCTCGAGGAAGTCGCCATGTTCGGCGAGCTGCTCGATCGGATACCCACGATAAAGCAGAATGCCCTCATCGCCGTCGATGTAGGTGATCTTGGACTCGCAACTCGCCGTCGAAGTAAAGCCGGGGTCGTAAGTGAACATCCCGCTCGCCCCGTAGAGCTTGGAGATGTCCATCACGTCGGGACCGATGCTGCCCTTGTAGACGGGGAAGTCCCAGTTCTTGTTACCGACGGTAATCGAGCCGGTTGCTTTGTTGGCGTCCGTTTTGGCGTCCATGGTCGAGCCCTCGGATTTGGCAGCGGGCGATGCGCTAATACTGGCCGGAGCCGCGTGGCGCCCGGGGGTGGCGTTGCGGGCGTCCAGCCTTAATTTGGGTAGCCCATCCTTGTGTGCGCTGCAAGATAGAGCAAAGTTCAGCGCTGCACGCTATATAGGCGTGGATATAGGCGGTACAGCCGCGCCGGCCAAGAAAATTCCGCAAATTTTACACCCGGTCCGAATCGGCCTGATCGCCTAGGCGGCCAAGGCTTTCGTCACGCCCCAGCACTGCGAGCACGTCAAAGATCGGCGGCGAGGTGGTTTTGCCGGTAAGCGCGGCACGCAGCGGTTGCGCCACGGCGCCGAGCTTGATGCCGGCGCGTTCGGCATAAGATCGCACCACCGCTTCGACCGCCGGTGCGTTCCAGTCGGCGAGCGCTGCGAGTTCGGGCGTCAGCGCCGCGATGACCGCCTTGGCTTCCGCCGTCAGTAGCGCCTTGGCCTGTTCGTTGACCTCAAGCGGGCGGCTTGCCCACAGGAAGCGCGTCGCCTCGAACAGTTCAATCAGGGTCTTGGCGCGTTCTTTCAGGCCCGGCATGGCGGCCAGAATTTTTTCGCGTAGCGCCGGCGTCAACTTGGCGGCAAGCGCCTCGCCGCCGGCGATGTGCGGCAGCAGTTCTTCCAGCATGGCGAGCAGCTCGGCGTCCGCCGTCGCGCGGATATAGTGGCCGTTGAGGTTTTCCAGCTTGGCGAAATCGAAGCGGGCGGGCGAACGGCCGATCGCCGGCAGATCGAAAGCCGCCACCATCTCTTCGGCGGAGAAGATTTCCCGGTCGCCATGCGCCCAGCCGAGCCGCACCAGATAATTGCGCATCGCCGCCGGTAGATAGCCCATTGCGCGGTAGGCATCGACGCCGAGTGCGCCGTGGCGTTTGGAAAGCTTGGAGCCGTCCGGCCCGTGGATGAGGGGGATATGCGCCATGACCGGCACACCCCACCCGAGCGCCTCGTAGATATGCTTCTGGCGTGCGCCATTGGTGAGGTGGTCGTCGCCGCGGATAATGTGGGTGACGTCCATGTCGTGGTCGTCGACCACCACGGCCAGCATATAAGTGGGGTTGCCGTCGGAACGTAGCAGCACCAGATCGTCAAGGTCCGCATTCTGCCAGGTGACGCGGCCCTGCACCTGATCCTCGATCACGGTCTCACCGGTGAGCGGGGCTTTGAGCCGGATCACCGGCTTGACGCCGGTCGGAGCTTCCGATGGATCGCGGTCGCGCCAGCGTCCGTCATAGAGCTTGGCGCGGCCTTCCTTGCGTGCCGCCTCGCGCATGGCCGTGAGTTCCTCCGGCGAGGCGTAGCAGCGATAGGCTTTGCCGGCGGCCAACAACTGTTCGGCGACCTGACGGTGGCGTTCGGCGCGCGCGTGCTGGAACACGATGTCGCCGTCCCATGTGAGCCCGAGCCATTTGAGCCCTTCGATGATGGCGCCGATGGCGGCGGAGGTCGAGCGCTCGCGGTCGGTGTCCTCGATTCGCAGCAGCATCTTGCCGCCGAAGCGGCGGGCATAGAGCCAGTTGAACAGCGCCGTGCGGCCGCCGCCGATGTGGAGGAAGCCGGTGGGCGAGGGCGCAAAACGGGTGACGACAGGTCCGCTCATCGCGCGCCCTGTACCACACCTACAGACAAAGGCGAGAGCGCATTTGACAGGGAGGCGGGCGGCACGTCATTGGGTACACAGAATTGGGATATGGCCGGCAGGTTGTTGAAAGCATGGCGAACGACAATAAGGCAGTTGCAGCGGCAGACGAGCCTGGGCGCGACTTCATCCGCGAGATCGTGGCCGGCGACCTCGAAGCCGGCCGGGTCAAGCAGGTGGTGACCCGCTTTCCGCCCGAGCCGAACGGTTATCTGCACATCGGCCACGCCAAGTCGATCTGCCTAAATTTCGGACTGGCGGATGAATTCGGCGGGCGCTGTCATCTCCGTTTTGACGACACCAATCCGGCCAAGGAAGAGCAGGAATATATCGACGCCATCGAGCGCGACGTGCGCTGGCTCGGCTTCGACTGGGGCAAGCACCTCTATTTCGCTTCGGATTATTTTGACCGGCTTTATGGCTGGGCGCAGGGTCTCATCCGCGCGGGGCTGGCTTACATCGACGACCAGACCCAGGACGAGATGCGCGCCAGCCGCGGCACGCTGACGGAGCCGGGCAAGAACTCGCCCTTCCGCGACCGCTCGGTGGAGGAAAACCTCGATCTGTTCGCGCGCATGAAGGCCGGCGAGTTTCCGAATGGCGCGCGCGTTTTGCGCGTCAAGATCGACATGGCCTCTGGCAATATCAATCTGCGCGACCCGGTGCTCTATCGTATCATCCATGCGCATCATCCGCGCACCGGCGATGCATGGAAGATCTATCCGAGCTACGACTTCGCGCACGGCCAGTCCGACGCCATCGAAGGCATCACGCATTCGATCTGCACGCTCGAATTCGAGGACCACCGGCCGCTCTATGAATGGTTCATCGAACACTTGAGCGTTCCGTCGAAGCCGCATCAGTATGAAATGGCACGGCTCAATATTACTTACACGCTGTTGTCAAAGCGCGTGCTGACCGAACTGGTGCGCGGAAATTATGTTTCGGGCTGGGACGATCCGCGCATGCCGACCATTGCCGGCTTCCGCCGCCGCGGCGTGCCGCCGGAAGCGATCCGCGATTTCGTCAAGCGCGTCGGTGTCTCGAAGGCCAATAGCCAGGTCGATGCCGTCATGTTCGACTTCTCGATCCGCGAGGCGCTCAACAAAAGCGCGCTGCGTCGCATGGCGGTATTGAAACCACTCAAGGTCGTGATTGAGAATTATCCGGAAAACCAAGTGGAAGAATTCGAAGCCGCCAATCATCCGGAGGATGAGGCGGCGGGCACGCGCCGGATCAAGTTCAGCCGCGAATTCTTCATCGAACGCGATGACTTCATGGAATTGCCGGAGAAGAAGTTCTTCCGTATGGCGCCCGGGCGGGAAGTGCGGCTGCGTTACGCTTATTTCGTGACTTGCAAGGAAGTGGTGAAAAACGCCGCCGGCGAAGTGATCGAACTGCGCTGCACCTATGACCCGTTGAGCAAAGGCGGCAACTCGCCGGACGGGCGCAAAGTGAAGGCAACCATTCATTGGGTCTCCGCCGAGCATGCCATTGCCGGCGAACTGCGGATTTATAATCCGCTGTTCAACAATCCCGATCCGAGCGGGGCGGAGAATTTCGTCGCCGACATAAATCCGGATTCGCTGGAAGTGCTCAAGGACGCCCGGCTCGAACCCGCACTCGCCGAAGCTGAAATCGAAAAGCCGGTACAGTTCGAGCGCCAGGGCTATTTCTGCCTCGATCGCGACAGCGCGCCGGGCAAGCTCGTTTTCAACCGTACCATCGGCCTGCGCGACACCTACGCCAAGGACGTGGCGAAGGAGAAGGAGAAGGAGAAGGAGAAGGAGAAATAGCGGGCGTTCACAACCGTTCCCCTAGTTTCAACCCTCGGCTGCGATAACGTCTCCCCAGGTTGCGTGAGCATGGGGGCGTGGAATTTGGCTCCGAACGGAACGCCAAACGCCAAGGGTAGGGCAGTCGCGGCCGCCATCGAGGCGGCGCGGCGGCGCGCTGGGTTAGCCTGGCCGGAAGGACTTGCATCGGCCGGCTTGCGTGGGCGGCGCCTTCTATCGGAATGGGCACTTTCCGAAACGGCGCCCGGTCGGCTGTTGCCCTGGCTGCCGGTTGCTTTCGGCGCCGGGATCGCCGCCTATTTCGTGGCCGAGCGGGAGCCGGCCTGGTGGGCAGCGGCAAGCCTCGCCATCATCATGACTGCCATCGCGGTGGGCGCACGGCAGCGGCCGATCGGCTTTCCGCTCGCGCTTGGGCTTGCCGCGCTCGCGATCGGGTTCTGCATCGCCACCTTGCAGACGCTGCGCATCGCGCATCCCATCCTGCAAAGCTCGACCTGGAGCGCGCAGGTGTCGGGTTTTGTCGAAACCCGCGAGGAGCGCGAAAAGTCCGACCGCATTGTGGTGCGCGTGCACCGCTTCGACGCCCCGCGCATCGGCGAAAAGCCGCAGCGCGTGCGCGTCTCAGTGCGCAAAGGCACCGCGCCCGACGTCGGCAGTTTCGCCGCGTTCAAGGCGCATTTGTCGCCGCCGCTTGCTCCGTTGCGGCCGGGCGGTTTCGATTTTGCGCGCGACATGTATTTCCAAGGGATCGGCGCCTCGGGTTATGTGCTCGGCAAGATCAAGAACACCGCGCCGCCGGTCGCGGCGGGCTTTTGGCTGCGCTACGCAGCGATCATCAATGCCATCCGCGAAACGATCGACGACCGCATTCGCGCCGTGTTGCCGGGCGATCAGGGCTCGATCGCTTCGGCGCTGATCACCGGCAAACGCGACGCAATTACGACGCCAGTCAACGACGCGATGTATATTTCGAGCTTGGCGCACGTGCTGTCGATCTCTGGCTATCACATGGCGGTAGTGGCCGGCATCGTGTTCTTCGTCGTCCGCGCGGGCTTGGCGCTGGCGCCATCGCTCGCGAGCCGGCGTCCGATCAAGAAGTGGGCGGCCGCCGGCGCGCTCGTGGCGGCCGCGTTCTATCTGCTGCTGTCAGGCGCCGAAGTGGCGACGCAACGCTCCTTCATCATGATTGCCATCGTGCTGGTCGGTGTGATGGCTGACCGGCCGGCGATTACATTCCGCACGCTGACTGTCGCGGCCTTCGCAGTATTGCTGCTGGCGCCGCAATCGGTGGTGCATCCGAGCTTCCAGATGTCGTTCGCGGCGACGCTGGCGCTGATAGCAGCCTACCAATATGGCCTGCCGTGGCGGGCGAATGCCGACACGTCGCTCGGTGCGCGCGTGGCACTGTGGGGCGGGCGTGAAATCGTCGGACTCATTTTGGCGTCGTTCGTGGCGGGCCTCGCCACCACGCCTTACGCTGCGTATCACTTCCACCGCGTCGCGCCCTACGGTGTGCTCGCCAATCTGTTGGCGATGCCGGTGGTGTCGGCAATGGTGATGCCGATGGGCATCCTCGGTGTGCTCGCCATGCCGTTCGGCTTCGACGCGATCTTCTGGCGTTTAATGGGCAACGGCATCGACTGGATGATCGCTGTCGTTTTGTGGGTCGCGGGCCTGCCGGGATCGGTCTGGTACATGCCGGCTTTCGGCACCGGGACGCTACTCGTTGCGACGCTCGGGCTGCTGCTGATTTGCCTCTTGCGCACCCCTTTGCGTTGGAGCGGAGCGCTGCTGATGGTCGGCGCGACGGTGTGGGCGCTTGCCCTACCACGGCCCGACATACTGGTGGCAGGCGACGGCCAACTGGCGGCGGTGCGCGGGGCCGACGGCAGGCTCGCCATCCTACACAGCGCCCGCGACGCCTTCGCCATCAAGGAATGGCTCGCCGCCGATGGCGATGGCCGCAGCGGCAAGGATCCGATGCTAGGCCAGGGCGTGCGCTGCGACGCCATCGGCTGTACCGCGAAACTTCCCGACGGGCGTGTGGTTGCCTATGCGCTGACGGCGGAAGCCTTCGAAGAGGATTGCGCGCGCGCCGCCGCCGTCATCAGTCCGCGTGAAGCGGCGCTCGCCTGCCAAGCGCCCTTGATCGACCGCCGGGTCTGGCGCGGGCGCGGCGCGACCGCGCTTTACTGGAATGGGAAGAGATTCGAACTCGAAGCCGCGCACCCGACTGGCGTCGACCGTCCCTGGGCGCGTGCGATGCCTGAACCACGCGATCTGAACGCCGCCACACCCTCATTGCCCCGCCCGGCCGCGCAGGACGCAACGCCGAAGGCCGAGGATGTGGAGGAGGGCGATTAAGCGCTCAATACCTTCTAAACATCGCCACCAGCTTGCCCTGGATGCGTACGCGGTTGGGCGGCAGGATGCGTACCTCGTAAGCCGGATTGGCGGGCTCGAGCGCGATCGAAGCCCCGCGTCGGCGGAAACGCTTCAAGGTCGCTTCCTCGTCGTCGATCAGCGCCACCACGATGTCGCCGGTGTCGGCGGCTTCCGAGCGTTTGATCAGCGCGATGTCGCCGTCGAGAATGCCGGCTTCGATCATCGAGTCGCCACGCACTTCGAGCGCGAAATGCTCGCCGGTCGATAGCAATTCGGCCGGCATGTTGATGACATGGCTGCGGGTCTGGATCGCCTCGATCGGCGTACCGGCGGCGATGCGCCCCATGACCGGCACCGAGATCGGGCGGCCGCTATCGTCATCGGCCGGAGATCTTCCGCGTCCGAGGTCGCCCTCGATCACGCTCGGGTTGAAACCGCGCGAGCGGCTGTTGCCGCCACTGATGCCGTGGGCGACTGAATCCGGCAACTTGATCACTTCGATGGCGCGCGCCCGGTTGGCGAGCCGGCGGATGAAGCCGCGCTCCTCCAGCGCCGTAATGAGCCGGTGGATGCCCGATTTGGAGCGCAGATCGAGCGCATCCTTCATCTCGTCGAAGGAGGGCGGCACGCCGGCCTCGGTCAGTCTTTCGTGGATGAAGCGCAACAGCTCGAATTGCTTGCGGGTCAGCATCGGCGTCTATCCCCTCGGTACGGCCGACCCCAGCGAGGGGGCGTCCGACTCGAAACAAATCATGAACGAACACTATCTGTTCGATATGTGTTCTGCAACCACTTAATTTGCCGTGAACAAGTCGAAAGAGCGCTAAAAGGGCAGCTTAAGGATAGCGCAGGGCGAGCCAGCCTTGGCAGCCGGCACGTGCGGAGCCCGAATCACCAGACAGTCGGCTCTGGCCAAAGGGGCCATCAGGGAACTGTCCTGCACCGGCACCGGGGTCGCAACCGGGCCGTCGGCGCCTTCCGTGAGCGTTGCCCGCAGGTAGTCGGCGCGCTCATCATTGGCGGGCAGATCGTGGCCCAGAAGGGCGCGCTCGGGCGCGCGCTCGACGTCGGCGCGGCCGGACAGCTTCCGGATCAGGGGCCCGAGGAACAGGAACGCGCAGACATAGGATGATACCGGGTTACCGGGTACGCCCAGCACATGCATGCCGTCCAAGCGGCCATGCATCATCGGCCGGCCCGGGCGCAGCGCCACCCGCCAGAACGACAGGTCAAGGCCTTCCGAGGCCAGCGCCCGCTGCACCAGATCATGATCGCCCACGGAAGCGCCACCGCTGGTCAACAGGATATCGGCGCCCTCGGCGCGGGCGCGACGCACGGCGGCGACGATGTCCTCGACGCTATCGCGCGCGATGCCGAGTTCGGTCACCGCCGCGCCTTCGCCGCGGGCGAGCGCGGCGAGCGCAAAGCCGTTCGAATAGACGATCTCGCCGGGCTTCGGGTCAGCGCCCGGCATGACCAGCTCGTCGCCGGTCCCTAGCACGGCGACCTTGGGCCGCTGGTAGACCTTCAGGCTCGGATAATTCATCGCCGCCGCCAGCATCATGTCGCGGTCGGTCAGGCGGCGGCCTTTGGCAAGCAGCGTCGCGCCTTGGGTGAAATCGATGCCCTGCGGGCGCACGTTGCGGCCTTGCGCCGCCGTTTTCTGCACAATGACGCTGTCGTCATCGCGCGCGGTGTTTTCTTGTATGACCACCGTATCGGAGCCGGAAGGCATCACGCCGCCGGTGAAAATGCGCGCGGCTTCACTTTTGCCGACGCTGCCTGCGAAAGGATGCCCGGCGGCAACCTCGCCGATGATTTTCAATGTTACCGGCGCCTGCGCCACATCTTCGGCGCGCACGGCATAGCCATCCATGGCGGAAACGGCGTCTGGCGGCTGCGTGCGCAGCGCAGAGAGGTCCTGCGCCAACACGCGGCCATGCGCGTCGGCAAGCGCCACGTCCTCGGCCGCGCCGGGCTGGGCATCGGCCAGCACCCGCGCCAGCGCCTCGCCGACCGACATCAACGCCATGAGTTATGGTTCCGCTTTATAGGTGCCGGACTTGCCGCCGGTTTTTTCCAAAAGGCGAATGCCCTCGATACGCATGCCTTTTTCAACCGCCTTGACCATGTCGTAGACGGTCAGACAGGCGATCGAAACGGCGGTGAGCGCCTCCATCTCTACGCCGGTCTGCCCCAACACCTTCACCGTCGCCTTCACCAGAAAGCCGGGCAGGGCGTGTTCGGGCTGAATGTCGATCTCGACCTTGGTGATCGGCAAAGGATGGCAGAGCGGGATCAGCCCATGCGTACGCTTGGCCGCCATGATGCCGGCCAGCCGTGCCGCGCCCAGCACGTCGCCCTTGAGCGCATTGCCGGCGATGACCAGATCGAGCGTGGAGGGCTGCATGATGACCTTGCCCTCGGCAATCGCCACGCGCTCGGTCTGAAACTTGGCCGAGACGTCGACCATGTTGGCGTGGCCTTGGCGGCCGATGTGGCTGAGGCGCGGCGCGGGTGCCGGTTTGGCGGCGCGTTTGACTGCTTTGCTGACAGTCTTCTTCGCAGCTTTCTTTACGAGTTTATTCGCGCGCTTCTTTTTGGCCCTTGCCTTCGGTTTAGCTTTGGCCTTGGCCATGATCGCTACTCCGCCGCGGTGGAATTGGCCGCTCGCGTGAGCAAGGCGCGGGTCGCCGCGGCAACGTCCGTCTGGCGCATCAGGCTCTCGCCAATGAGGAAAGTCGAGATGCCGATGCGGGAGAGGCGGGCGAGGTCGTCGGGCGTGTAAAGTCCGCTTTCGCCGACCACGATACGGTCGCGCGGAACTTTGGGGGCGAGGCCTTCGCTGACGGCGAGGGAAGTCTCGAACGTCCGCAGGTCACGATTGTTGATGCCGATCAGGCGCGATTTGAGTTTCAGGGCGCGCTCAAGCTCATCTTCTGCATGAACTTCAATAAGAACATCCATATCTACTGAAAATGCTGCACTTTCAATTTCCGAAGCCGCCGCGTCATCGACCGCCGCCAGAATGATCAGAATACAATCGGCCCCAAGCGCGCGCGATTCCACGACCTGATAGGGCTCATAGATGAAGTCCTTGCGCAGTGCCGGCAGGCGGGTCGCATCGCGCGCCGCGCCCAAAAACTCCGGTTTTCCCTGAAACGAGGGTCCGTCGGTCAACACCGACAGGCAGGTGGCCCCGCCGGCTTCATAAGCTTTCGCCAAGGAGAGCGGGTCGAAATCGGGTCGGATCAGGCCTTTCGATGGGCTCGCCTTCTTGATCTCAGCGATGAGCGCGTAATCCCCGCGCGCGGTTTTGGCCTCGATTGCTTTCAAAAACCCGCGCGGCGGCGCTGCCGCCTTGGCCGCCGCCTCGAGCGTGGCGAGCGGGCGCGCGCGCTTGGCGGTCGCGATTTCCTCGCGCTTATAGGCTTCAATTTTTTTCAAAATGTCGGCCACGCCTAAACCTCCGTGGCGTTGGACACTTTAATCAGCCGGTCGATTTTGTCTTCGGCTTCGCCGGAATCAATGGCGTTGGCCGCCAGCGCAGCGCCCTCCTTCAAATCGTTCGCCTTGCCAGCGACGACCAGCGCCGCCGCCGCGTTCAAAATCGCCACGTCCCGAAAGGCGGTCTTCTTGCCCTTGAGCACATCGAGGAGTGCCTTGGCATTATAGGTGGCATCGCCGCCCTTGAGCGCGTCCGGCTTGGCACGCGCGATCCCGGCATCCTCAGGCGTCATCTCGAAAGTGCGGATCTTGCCGTTCTTTAATTCAGCCACGCTGGTCGGCCCCGTCGTGGTGATCTCGTCGAGCCCGTCGGAGCCGTGCACCACCCAGATCGATTCCGATCCGAGATTATTGAGCACCTGCGCCATCGGCTCGACCCAGTGCTTCGCGAACGTGCCGATCATCTGCCGTTTCACGCTTGCCGGGTTCGACAGCGGCCCGAGCAGGTTGAAGATCGTGCGGGTGCCAAGCTCGACCCGCGTCGGTCCGACATTTTTCATCGCCGGATGATGGCTCGGTGCAAACATGAAGCCGATGCCGGCCTTGGCGATACATTCGCCAACCTGCGCCGCGTTGAGATCGATATTGACGCCGAGTGCCGCCAGCACATCGGCCGCGCCCGATTTCGACGACAGCGCGCGGTTGCCATGCTTGGCGACCGGCACGCCGCAGCCGGCGACGATAAAGGCGGCGCAGGTCGAAATATTGTAGGAGCCGGAGGCGTCGCCACCGGTGCCGACCACGTCGATGGCGTCGGGCGGCGCCTTCACGCCCAGCATCTTGGCGCGCATGGTGGTGACCGCGCCGGTGATTTCGGCGACCGTTTCGCCGCGCACGCGCAAGGCCATAAGCAGCGCGCCCATCTGCGAAGGCGTCGCTTCCCCCGACATCATGCGGTCAAACGCATTGGCCGCTTCATCGCGCGTCAGGCTCGCGCCGGTCGCCACCTTGCCGATCAGCGCTTTGAAATCGTCGGCCACGGCTTTCTCCTCAACCGGCCAGATGCGCGGGCGATGATTGAGCGCGCGTTGCGCGCGAGCGGCGGCCTTTGGCGGCGTTCCATGCCGCCGCGAGGTCGAGGAAATTTTTCAGCATCAGATGGCCATGCTCGGAGGCGATGCTTTCGGGGTGAAACTGAACGCCATGCACCGGCAGGCTTTCATGCGCCACGCCCATCACCAGCCCGTCGCCGGTCTCGGCATTGATCGTCAGATCACGCGGCATGCCGGCGCGCTCGACGATGAGCGAGTGATAGCGCGTCGCCTGAAACGGCCCGTTGATGCCCCGGAATACGCCGGTGCCTTTGTGGCTGATTTCGGAGAGTTTGCCGTGCACCATTTGCGGAGCACGAATAACTTTGCCGCCGAAGGCTTGCCCGATGGCCTGATGGCCGAGACAGACGCCGAGAATGGGAATGGTGCTCGCCGCCCTGCCGATGAGATCAAGGCAGATGCCGGCTTCGTTCGGCGTGCAGGGGCCGGGCGAGAGAACGATGGCCTCGGGCTCCAGCGCCATCACGTCGGCGACGGAAATCCTGTCGTTGCGATGGACGACGACATCCGCCCCCAAGCCGCCCAGGTAATGGACGAGATTGAAGGTGAAACTGTCGTAATTGTCGATCAGAACGATCATGTTTTACTGCCCGCTCAAGGTCTTAAGGCGGGTGCCCGGAGGGGTCAAGTTGCCCCTGTTTGAGTGCCTAACGGCGCTCTATTGCGATGTTTCGGGTGGTGGCGGCAGCGCGAACATGTCGTTGAAGCGCTTGTCGATCTCTTCTTTCGACAGGGGTTTGGCGGACATGCGCAGATTGTCCTTGTCCATGACATGGACCAGGCGGGGCGTGAGCAGGACCACGATCAGCAGCAGCCATTGCGCCAGCAGAAATGGAGCCAGCGCTTTGACGAAAGGCTTAAACGGCGCCGCCGGTTTGAGCGCGCCGCGCACCATCATCAGCGCATAGCCGAAAGGCGGCAGCAGGAAACTCGATTGCAGCGTCAGCAGCACCAGT
>Ga0209483_1000077_pt1 | contig 96323 bp, 87 predicted proteins | sample NGEPerA_FD_184508 | JGI IMG/M metagenome (GOLD analysis project Ga0209483, IMG submission 184508) | Arctic peat soil microbial communities from the Barrow Environmental Observatory site, Barrow, Alaska, USA - NGEE PermafrostL2-A... | ecosystem: Environmental > Terrestrial > Soil > Wetlands >... | reverse complement strand
GTGTCGCCGGTCGACATCACGTCGATGTCATAGACGAACCCAGAGATGGTATTGCCCGTGATAACTTGATCGCTGCAGCCATCGCCATACACATCCTCGACCTTGATGCCGGACTTCGGGTTCGAAGTGTCCGGCGAGGAGCCCGAGTCGCTGAACATCCCGCCACCGTTCAAGGTGTTGTTCGTAATTGCGGTTCCCTGGTCATAACCGGGGAAAGATATCGCGCTGAACTCACCGTCATCCGCGCCGGTGCCGTTATTGAGAGGGTAGGTAACGGTATTGCCCGTGACAAGAGCGTCGTAAGTGTCGGTCATCTCGAGGCCGTTATTTTCGAAATGCTGGTCTTGTACGAACACGTTGTCCCTGACCACGTCGCCGCTGTCAAGAGCGGTGACGTCAGCCTCGGTTTCGTAGGACTCGTCTTCGATGAAACCGCCGAGGCCGAAATGAAGGTCCCCGACTTCGGCCGAACTTCCACCACCCGTGTTAACGATCAGGTTGTTGCTGATGGTGACGTTGGACTCACCCTGGTCGCCAGGACCGGTGACCAAACTCTGCACGTCGATGGAGGTCCCGCATGCAATCCCGCCGCATTGCGTCATATTCGAGGCGACGGCGTTATTTTCGAAAAGCGTTAAACCGCTGATCGTCACCCCTGCCGAAGACTGGACCAGAATTCCCGCGCCACCTTGAAACTCTGATTGCGTCGTTGAGTCAACCGAACTCGACGTGTCAGATCCTGAAGGAGGTGAGTTCCAGTTGTAGCCGTCGATAGTGACGCCCAGGCCCGATGGGATGTCCACCTGTCCATTCGGGTAAGCCACCATGTTGTAGCTTCCCGCACACACATAAATGGTCTGCCCATTTGTTGCGGCCGCGACCGCAGTTTCGAGACTCGTAAAAACCGTCGCAGAGGGAAATGCAGTTGCAAGGCTCGTCGGACAGCCGACAGCGCTGAGAGAAGCAGTGGCAGCCACGACCTCGTTGACGGTTGCCGGCAACGTCCCCGCCGCGTTCGCGTTCGAGATTGTGAAAGTGAGTCCGAGAGCCAACAAGGAGATGGCAGTCACACCGACAGTTATCAGATGCGGAATTCGTCGCATAGCTCCCGCTTCGATTTGGTTTATAAGAAGTTATCTTGCCTGCTCAGAATACGCAAAACGGCCCTAATCTCGTGCAAAATTATGCTAAATATGGGTTTCCAACCCTCAACACAACCAAACCAGGCCTCACTCGCATATACGAAGTCCAAGAAATGGAGTCATCGCCACCTTGTCCATTTTTTGGGAACTAGCGCAAATGGTTCGGCCGACGAGAATCGAACTCGCGTTCTCAGCTTGGGAATCTGAAACACAGAAATGAATATGCCTGGTCATTTAGACTTGTGGCGTGTACGGGCACTCGAAACGCCGCGAGTTCAAATAGATGCCATTGAACCCAGCAGCGAGGCGGCAGTCACTAGTAGTTCTCGTCGCACTGACCGCGGCATTCCTCTTTGGTGCGTTTGATCAGTGGATAGGTGGTCGTTACAACTTGTTCTGGACGCAAGTGAGTATCGGCTTGTCGGCGCTTTGGCTGGTGGTGCCATTCATCGCCGGCTTCTTGATGTTGAATCAACGCAAGGCCGTCGTTATGGGTCTGTGTACGACTTGCCTGTCCCTTCTTGCGTTCGTGTTGATGATTGTCAGTCCAATGGAAGGCACGCATATCGGACCGGCGCCACCACACCTTCACGGCACGTGGAGCCAACTGAGTTTCGGTTTGCTCGGTCACACGCTCTCGAGTCAAGGGCAATGGTTCGCGTTCGCAGTAGTTGCTGGTCCGGTGTTCGGCTTGCTCGGCTACCGTTGGCGCACCTTTCAATACTGGGCGTACGCGCTACCGGTGGCCCTCGCTTTGGTATTGGAACCTCCGGCACGATGGACCTTGAGCCGGATTGGTTTAGGTGACATCCCCTACGTTCCATTCAGGTGGCCGAACGACGGTCTCGCGCAACGCGCTGAGTTCGTCGAGTTCGTTCTTGGCTTAGTAGCGACATCTCTCATCCTTTGCTTCGGAGCTCAGCGCCGAAAGACTGAAGCGGACCCCAAAAAGTGGACACCGTGGGGTTGAGACATCCTGCTCGCGTCGTTCTTCATTATCGCTGTGGAGTACTCGGGCGGAACAGTGAAAACGAAACCGTTCTCTTCCGTTCAGTCGATCTCTATGCAATCGCCTTTCAGCCCGTTGCACGACTCGATCAAGCTGTTCTGCCATTGTGCACATTACCTAAAAGGGCCGTTATTGGCTTCTAACAGAACTCCTCATCTACCTCCATGACTTAACGTATGCGTACCGGGTCACTTTTGAAGATTGCAACGAATGCAGACCGCCGATTCGGCGTTCGGCCAACCGGGATATCCTCGCTTACATGGCGGCGCGGTGGATGACGATCAAGGATTGGGCATCCACGGCAAGAGCACACTTGCGATCCGACGGACTTTGGTGGGTTCTCGCCGCTGCACTGCGAACCGTTAAGGCCTTGGGCGTCAGTCTGTTGCACCTTCCGGGAGAGATTGTGTTTGAGTTCCGTACGCAAACTCGAACGCGAGGTGACGATTGGCCCTCGCAGAAGGTGATTGCAAACGCTCTCTATGGTGATGGATACCACTACAGGCCCATCGATCGACGATTGATGAACGAGGCGTTACGCAAGGTTGAAATCGATCCGCGGGCTTCGACATTTGTCGACTTGGGATGCGGAAAGGGTCGTGCCTTAGTTGTCGCCGCGGAGTTGGGCTGGCGGCGATTGGTCGGAGTGGAATATGATCCGGGACTGGCGGCTCGTGCTCAAGAAAATGCCGAGTCGTACTCGCGTCGGAAGCAGTCGTCACCTGACTTGAGCATCGAGATCATCGAGGGCGATGCGGCGAACTACGAGCCACCAGCCGGTCAATTCGTGCTTTTTATGTACAACCCGTTTGGTGAAGAGACGGTGGCGGCGGTCATTGACCGGGTTATTCAGTCATGGAGATCAGACCGCCGGCCAGTGGCTGTCGTCTATGCATTTCCACGATGGGAACACCAATTGCGAAACCGGGAATTGGTTGAAACGGCAAGAGTGGGAAGTCGGCGATACCCGATTGATCAAGTTGCAATCTGGCAACTTGGCTAACGTTCATCTCCGTAATGCTTCGGAGCTCGAGTGTTGATGACACGCAAGGGGTCGCAGGCTCAAGTCCTGCACGGCCCACACTGCAGCGCCCGCCATTGCGAAGTGTCGCAACTCTCTGAATCGATCTAAGCAAACGTCGCTCTCAACTATTAAGTTCGAGCTGCTCCGTCGATAGTGTCTAGTTCCATGGAGAGTGAACCGTGGCTGGGCGACTCGTGTTCCCTCGTTGACGCCTTTCGTGCTGGCGACTTAAGTCCCCTCGAAGCGCTCGACGCATCACTGGGCGCGATTGAAAAGTCCGACCTCAACGCCTTCTCGCACGTCGACGCCGACGCCGCACGAGCGAGCGCCGCTGGAGCAGATATCTCACTGCCTTTCGGCGGCGTACCGATGGCAATAAAAGAACTGGAGTCGGTCGCCGGCTGGCCCTCCACCGAAGCCTCGTTGGTGTTTCGCGATCGAGTCGCGAACTACGACAGCACCCAGATCACTCGACTGCGAGCCGCGGGCGCCGTTCTCGCCGCGCAAACTACCGCGTCGGAGTTTGGCGGGATTAACTGTACCAGTACCAAGCTCCACGGAACCACCCGCAATCCTTGGAACCTGGAACGAACGCCCGGCGGATCCTCGGGCGGTTCAGCGGCCGCCGTCGCCGGCGGACTCATCCCCATTGCTTCAGGAGGTGACGGCGGCGGCTCGATTCGAATTCCCGCGGGCTTCACCGGTCTCTTAGGACTGAAGTCCACGTTTGGACGGATTCCGCGGGGTCCCCACGCCCAACAGCCCCCGCTCACCGTGACCGTCGGCTGCGTTTCGCGTTCGGTGCGTGATACTGCGCGCTGGTTCGATTCGTGCAACGGCTTTGATTCGCGCGACACCTTGAGCCTTCCTCGCGTGAGCCGCTGGGAAGAAAATCTCGACTCCTTTGACCTCGCGGGCAAGCGAGCAGTGATCTCCATTGATTTGGGGTCCGCGGTCGTTGAGCCCGTGCAGAGTGCCGTGCTGATCGAACTGGCTGAGTTTCTGATTACCAAGGCCCAACTCGTTCGAGTCGATCTCGCGATCCACCTGCCTAACGGGGGCCTCGAGTGGTCACTCTCGAACTTGATCGGTCTGGCCGGTGCTCTGGGCGACAAGTATCCCGCCTGCCACGACGACCTCACGCCGGAGATTCAAATAAGCATGAGAATGGCCACGTCCAGGCTCAACCTGCAAAGCGCTGGTGCGGCCGAGATGTTCCGTATCGAGGTCAATGAGCAGATGGCAGACATCTTCGAAGAGACTGACTTCATCTTTGCCGCAACCAATCCCGACGTGGCATTCGCGGCGGCCGGTCCCATGGCCACCAAAGTGGGCATCGTCGACATGGTCGCGGAGTATGGCTTCTCCAAAGCCATTGGCAACAATGGAGCGCTCACCATTCCGGCCAACCTCACGGGCAACCCGGCCGTGTCCATTCCCGCCGGTCTCGTTGATGGTCTGCCCGTAGGACTGCAGGTCATCGGGCGCCACCACGAAGAACAGCTGTTGTTAGACCTCGCTCGTATCGTCGAGCGAGAACGTCCGTGGCCGCTCGTCGCCCCGTGAGCCTAAATCCCTAGCGCGTACCATTGCTCGGGACACTGTTTGCGAGTGATTCGTAAAGTAGTGGTTTGCTAATTCCTCCCTACAAACCACTATCGCCAAACTGGTTTGGTGCGATCACGCGGACTGCCGGAACTGATGAGCCCGGGATGTCGCCCAACTGACGGGATCGATGTGGAAGGTCAACCTAGTGGTCCGGGGATTTCCTGGACGGAACTCGCCGGACCGGTGGCGCTTGGTCGCTCCGTCCTGCTCGCGCCCGGGGTTGATGCGCCAACCCCTTGGGCACACTGTGAACGGGTCTTGCTAAATGACGTCTCGATCGATAGCCCAACGACACTTCGCGTCGTGCGTCGCGCCTTCCTCACCCGTTCTCCGGTCGTCTACGAGATCGATCCAACCATGGAGGAGCCGTGGGGGGGAACTGACCAACGCGAAGTCTGGGACGTTGCGCCCAGTACGGATCTGGTCGCGGAAGCGACGTGGCGTCTGGCTTGCTACAACGCGGTGGATGCGCGCGACGTGTCGCACCCGACGTGGCCGCTCTCAGCGCTGGCCATGAAGATTGGTGCGAGTCCGTCGACCGGGCGTGGCGCCGATGTGGTTCTCCCCGATGGCACTTTCGCCTGGTGTGATGGCGGTCCTCTGCAACTATGGGAAGTCGGAGACTCAAGGCTCGGGGGAGTCGCGGGGGTGCCCCGCGTCGCACTCGCCAGCGGCCTGCTCACGCCGGTCGTGGCGACTTCTCCCTCGGCCGCGCTGGCGCCCGACCAGCTACTCGCGGTCGCTGATCCTTCTACGCGGGCGCGCATCATCGCGCCAGCGGGGTCGGGCAAGACCAGGGTGCTCACCGAGCGAGCTCGACACGTGCTGAACTGCGGCGTGCCGGTCGACTCGCTGCTCCTGGTGGCTTTCAACAAGCGGGCCCAGCAGGAGATGCGCGAGCGCACGCCCGATCATCCGCGCCTGCAGATCCAGACGTTGAACGCGTTGGCGCTGTCGGTACTTAACGGGACCAACGGGTTCGTGAGCCGCGGGACCAGGTTGCAGACGATCAATGAACGCGACGTTCGCGTCATTCTCTCCGAATCCGAATACGTCAAGTACCCGCGCAAGACCAATACCGATCCGGCCGCGGCGTGGATCGACGCACTCACCGAAGTCAGGCTCGGTCTGCGCTCGCCGCAGTCGGTAGAAGACGCGTATCGTGGCGACCTCGAGGGCTTCGCGGCGTTCTTCCCCCACTACCGCCAATATCTCGCGGAGCACAATCGGGTCGACTTCGACGAACAGATCTATTTGGCGATCGAAGTACTACTGCGCGATCCCCGGGTACGTTTCGCCGCCGAGCAGCGCGCCGAGGTATTGCTCGTCGACGAGTACCAGGACCTCACACCCGCCCACATGCTGCTCCTGCGGCTTGTGGCGGGACCGTCGCTGTCGATCTTCGGAGTCGGGGATGATGACCAAACCATCTACGGTTTTTCGGGCGCGACGCCCGAGTGGCTCGTGCGCTTCGAGGACCACGTTCCCGAAGCCGTTCATCACGCACTGGAGATCAACTACCGCTGCCCGGCGCCGGTGATTACGGCCGCCTTCAACCTGCTGTCGCACAACTTTGTGCGAGTGCCCAAGGAGATCCGGCCCGGCCCGAACAATGTGCGCTCGGCGGATTCCTTCGCAGTTGCCAAGGTCGATGATCAGCTCCAGCACGTGACCAACCACGTGCGAGTGCTCCTCGACGCCGGCACGACGCCCTCGGAGATCGCGGTGCTCTCGCGAGTGAACGCGCTCCTCGTCCCCGTGCAGGTTGCGCTCCTGGAGGTCGGCGTACCCGTCAACCTGCGCGACGGAGGTGATTTTCTCAAGAGCTCGGGCGTGGAGTCGGCGCTCGCGTGGTTGCGTCTCGCGATGCGACCCGAGCGGCTGGATGGCGCCGACATCATGTTGGCCGTACGCCGGCCGGGCCGAGGCATCTCGCCGAGGGCGCGCGAGTGGATGGGTGAACAGGCCACCGTCGAAGGCCTCACGCGTCTCGCCGGGCGGCTGGACGATTCCACCTCGAAGAAGATCACCGAGTTCGTCCACGATCTTGAACGCCTCACCACGTTCGCCGAACGCGCCACGACGCCGGAATTGATCGAGTTCATCCGAACAGAGATTGGCCTCGATCGAGCTCTGGCGACGCTGGACGCGTCGCACCAAGGCCGCAACAGCGCCTCGAACTCTGACGGCCTTCGAAGCCTGATCGCCCTGGGGCGCCTGCACGCTGAGCCCAAGACTTTTGACGACTGGCTCTGGAAGTTGCTTCACACGCCGCCGGATGAGAACGGCGTGGTGCTTGCGACCGTTCACAAGGTCAAGGGCCTCGAATGGCCCCACGTCATTGTCTACGACGCCAGTTCCACGGTCTTCCCTCATCGGCTCAGCACTGACATCGAGGAGGAGCGCCGTGTCTTCCACGTCGCCATCACCCGCTGCACTACGTCGCTGGTCATCACCGCCGACGCCGAATCGCCGTCAATCTTCTTGAACGAGTTGACTGCTCCGGCCGACCTTCCTCGTTCGATCAGGGACGAGGAAGCCGAATCAGTTTCGAGCCAAAGTCCCGTCGCGAATGACCCGGTTGCGGTCGAAGTCGGACTGCGCTTCACGTGGGGTGGCTATGACTGCGAGGTGCGCGCCGCGGATGTGAGCGGTGCCGTGGTGTCCGTCGGCGGAGCCCGGATTATCGTGCCCTTCGGATCGAGAGTGCAGGTCAACGGCCAGCCCCGATCACTCAGCCTTCAGTCCTCAACAAAGGCCCGTCGTGCCCCTGGACCGATCTCGGGAGTCAACGCCGATCTCTACAACATCTTGAAGGCGTGGCGACTGGAGCAAGCGAGGGCGGACAAGGTTCCGGCGTATGTGGTCTTCACCGATCGGACGCTTGAGGAACTCTCCGATGTGCGTCCCGGCACGGTTGCTGGACTACTAGCGATCAGCGGGATTGGTCCTGCGAAGGTTGATCGATACGGCGACCAGATCCTCGCGATTATTGAGCAGACGGAAAGCCGATGAGGTCGTGCCAGCGAATGGAGAAACGGCTCCGTAGCGGGTTCATCGAGTTCGTCGGGAACGTCGACGTCAGAACCGGCAAGAGATACCCCATGCCGCTTCAAGACAGTTCGTGCGGAACAGTTGGGTCATGATTGAAGTTGGTGCGCGAGGGTTCACGTCGGTCCACGGTGTTACTGCATCGCTGTCAACCCGAAGGATTGGCCGAATCGTCCAGCGCCTCGCTTCGATTAAATTCCAGCGGTCACTCTTGGGATTGAATCGCAGACCGAGCGGATCGTCCATCTTCCTCTTCGACCCATTTTGCATGGTGATGGACCGCCCACGATCTCTTTACTCGCCCGAAAACCATTCCAGGCATCGCCGGTCGTGTAATTGGGTTGACCACGGCCATAAAGACGTGAATGCTCAAGAGGATCAACGCGACAATCACGGCAGTCAGATGCGGTCCCGAAGCGTCTCCATCAGCATGCCAAGAGTTGACACCCGTGACGATAATTGTCGCGAGCGATGCGAGCATCATCCAAGCAAGTCCTTTTTGCCCAAGATTGAACTTTCCCCACCTGACGCCCGTGCGGTGAAATGGATGCGCGACAATCCGAGCAACGAACTGAAAGTCACTTCGATCCGGAATGAAGGCGTCTCGCACGAACCGAAGAACCGCCAATGTGTTGCCAAGGATGAGAGCGGCCAAGAAGCCGCCCCCCATTGCGATCACCGCCGCCACGTGTAAGTGAAACAAACTGGTATTTTCCATCTCTGATCCCATGGCGAGACCAGTGAGCAAGGCTGTGGCGAAAGTTGCGACGATCCACCAGTGCAGTAGGCGCACGGTCAGTGTAAAACGAAAAATCAACTTCGGTTCAGAATGGATGGGCGTGGATGAATCTCCGACGCGCTCGATTTTCGTCATCCCTGCAAAGGTTGATTGGGCCATGGTCAACACTCCATTCATTGAGAGCCTCCATCTACAAAGTAAGCCAGTAGATGGGCAACTCGACAGAGTCCAACGTCCCAACGCCAACGTGTAAGAGTGTGCCGGACTTCGGCATTTCTCGTAATTCCAAGCTTTGATACGCCAGTCGGAGATTGCGCACTTTGGCCCTCCCATGTCAACTGACGAGTGCGCCACTATGGCGTCCGTGTACAGAGGATCAATCCTCGGCCAGTAGTCAGAACCGACAGCTGGCGTGCCCGCGTGCCCGTCCGGATCATGATTGGCACTTCGGCAAAGCCAGCACGCTCCGACGGAAGGATGCGATGGTGCTCGCATTGTGTCAGCGCCCAACTCGTAGTGGTGACCCCTGATTTGCGGATTAGAGAGCCAAGGAGCAATTGATTTCGAAAATCAAGCGCCTTACCGCTGCGGCCGAAAATTTGCTACCAGTTTGACCGGAAACCGTTAACCGAGTCTCAGAACGAAGTCCCACAACCAATCAAGAGTCACCATCGTGATGCCGATCCAGGGACCTGTTGTTGAGAAGTGCAGTCGATGCGCGAACCCAAACAGCAATCAGCAGAAGCCAGATTATGAGACGCAGCCATGGTTGAAACCCTCCGAATTCGTCCCCAGTTCTGAGAGGTGCGTAGCCAACCCATCCCGTTGGAGGATGAGAGCCCAGGGTTGTCAACCAACTACCAAGGATGTAGAAAGCCACGCCAAGACCTATGACCACGACAATTGCCTGCGAACGATTGAGCGAACGATCTTGCATTGTCAGATTCTTCCACGCATTTTGCATCTTCACCAACTCGGATTCCGTCAGTCTCGGAGGGCCAACGGGCACTAACTCTGACCGAATAACGTCGAACTAGGAGCAAAATGATGCACCAGCGACAATCGATAAACCTGAGCATCATTGCGGCCATCTGCGTGGTAACTGCAGTGATCGTGTTCGTCGTGCGTGGATCAAATATCCCTCGTGCGACGACCACGATTGCAACAGCGACAACGACGACCGCACTCAGTGGATCTGCCCCATCACCGACGTTGATACCCATTCACGGTCCGAAGGGAGACCGCGAAGTGTTCAGTGCTTTAGGTACGGCAATCTTCCAGGGCACGGGGCAGATTCCATCCGGAGTGGTAGTGACGCTGTATTACGCGTGTCTCGGAACAGCAAAAATGTACATATCAGTGGGCAACGAGACCCTCCTGGTGACTCCGTGCATCAACGAGGTCGGATCCGTCGAGGTGCCCTCCGCCACTGTGGCTCGCGATGTAGTAATTACTTCACTAACAACAGACCGGTGGCGAGTTGTCGCGTATGCGGGGTCTCACTGATAGCGGAGTCGAAAGACTCTCTGGGCGATGCGACCGAATGCGGACCGTGCTCAACTTCTCGTCACACGGACAGTGCGAGTTACGAGGACTTCCCGTGAACGGCTTACTTTCCCACTCGGAGGGTCGTGGCGTACTTGTTCCACGCGCGTTTCCCCACCAACCGATACAGGATCTTGACTGGTGGCGGCAGGTTGGCAAGCATGTACACGCGATCGGTCGCGTTGAGAGGTTCCAAGATCATTCCGAAGGCGATGAGCTTCTTGTTGCCCGGTATCGAAGCAATACTGTGTTTAGCCAGACTGTCCCATTCCTTTTGGGTGACCATTACCGCGGCCAAGGGTACGATCTCTCGTTCCTCGTTGTCGAGGTGTGGCACAAGGGCTGAGTTCAGTTCGTCGAGCGACGTCGCGAGTGCTTCGCCCGATTCGACCGTCGGCGCGGTGCGCCACTTCGAACACGCCATTTGCGCGGTGTCGATAGTGCCCTTGACTGCTTGGTGTTCTTGGTCGATTAGTTCCGTTCGCGCCGCGTGATCGGGAGCTCGTTCGACCAACAACGGGTAAAGAATCTCGTCTTCACCCTCGAGATGGTGGTGCAGCATGGACAGGCCGAAATCAATGTGATCGGCCAGGAACGTGACCCGTCCCGGCGACGGCGTGGGGTTGGCGCGAATAAGTTGTGCCGCCTCTTCGTACGCTCGACGAAAGGTCTCGTGAATGATACGCATGTCGCGAACTTCAATGGGATTAGTCGTTGACATTTCGCCCTCGCTTTTCGACGCACTACTCAAGGTAAAACTGGGCAGACGTTATCTCACATCTGGTCGTCGTGCCCGGGTCGCTCAAGCGGGGCGCAGCATCGTACGGCACTCAACGGATACGAGCATGCAATACGAGAAACGATCCTCCGGTTTCCGGGTTGTTGCTGGACCGGTAACGCTCGTTCGCACGATGCGCGAATGACACGGGTCCGTGCGAGAGTGGACGTACGTCGAGAGGCTGGTTACTAGTGAATGTACGAGTTGTCCGGGGGATCGCGGGTGTGCTGTTGACCACGGGATTGACGATGTCGCCGATGCTGGGTGCCGCCGCGGGGAGCGTACCGGCGACCTCGCCGATTGAAAACGTGTGGACCGAACCCATCAGCGGCTACGGCTTCCTCGACTCGGCGGTCGCGTCGGCGCACCACGCCATCGATCTTTCACTGTACGAACTCGCCGACCCGACCATCGAACACGAGCTCATCGCGCGAGCCAATGCTGGCGTTGACGTCCGAGTGCTGTTGAACGCCGATTACGAGGGCACGACGCACAACGCGAACTCGTACGCGTTATTGCACGCCAGCGGGGTCCACGTCGAGTGGGCACCAACGAACCAGATCTTCCACGCCAAGTACGTCGTCATCGACTCTCGTGTGGCCTACATCGGCACGGGCAATCTCGAGAGGATCGACTACGTCTCGACGAGGGACTTCTGGGTTGAGGACGCGCGCGCCCTAGACGTCCAAGCCGTGGCTCGCACGTTCGACTCTGATTTCGCTCACGCCAGCGTGACGGCACCAGCGGGCGGTTTGGTGTGGAGCCCGGGTTCACCGTTGGCCCTGGCCGAGCTCATCGGGAGCGCGAAACATACGTTGCTGGTCGAGAACGAAGAGATGGAGTCGACCAGTATCGAATCGGCCCTTCGAACGGCCGCGCTTCGAGGCGTATCGGTGAAAGTTGTGATGACCGCGTCACCGTCGTGGAGCGCCGCGTTGGACGAACTCTCACGCGCTGGCGTCCACGTGCGCGAATTGAACTCTTCGCAGGTCTACGTCCACGCCAAAATCATCTGCGTCGACTGTGTCGCGGGACGGGGGACAGTGTTCATCGGCAGCGAGAACTTCTCGACGCCGTCACTCTCTTATAACCGAGAACTCGGGGTCATTACCACGACGCCGAAAGCAGTGCGCGCGGTCGATTCCGTCGTGAACGGCGACTATGCCCTCGGCGCGAGCGTTTCGGTGACTCGCCCGACCACGCCTCCGATTCACACGAGCGGGGGGTCAACAGTCTCGATCACGTCGTTCGAGAGTTCAATCAGTGCGGGCGCTGAGGACTCCTTGAGCGTTCACTCGTCCAAGCCCGGCGATTCATGCGATCTGGACGTCACGTTGCCCAGCGGTTACACCAGTCGCTCTCACGGATTGGGAACGGTTCGTGCCACTCCAGGTGGGGGCGCGACGTGGACCTGGGAAATCGGTCCCAGCACTAATCCCGGAACGGCGCGCGCGACGATCACGTGCGGCGCCGGAAGTGTGCGCCGAAACTTTCACATTCGCTGACTCAGCTCGCGGCAACGCTCAAATTGCGCCGACGTCGAACCGGCGCAATGACTTCGATGTTCCCAGTCGCGTCAAATTGCCGCGGGCACCGGATTCGCTTCGGCACCCAGTACTTTCGGAGTTCGGATCACGAGCGCCGATATCAAGAGCCCGGCGAACGCGATGAAGGCGGCGACTTGAAAGGCCGTCGTATAGCCGTGAGTGGTGGCGATGTTCATCGCCTGGCGAGAGACGGGGGCGTGGGTGTCGCTCGCGAAGCTCGCGACCTTCGACTTGAAGGCGTCGATGGAAATCGTGGAGAGAATCGCGAGACCGAGCGCGCCACCTACCTGTTGAGTGGTGTTGAGCAGAGCCGAGGCGAGTCCGGCCTCGTGCGGCTCAACTCCCGACACGGCGGTCAGCGTCAATGGAACGAATGAGAGTCCCATACCGAGTGACACGATGAGCAACGGCACCACGATTGCTCCGTAGCCACTGTGGATCGTCAAACGCGTGAGCAGCTCGAGCCCAACAACCGCCGCCGCCGGACCGATGAGGAGGGGAATTCGAATGCCGATCCGACTGATCATTCGTGACGCGAGCACGGCGGCCGCAATGATGCCGATGGTCATTGGCAAGAAGCCAACGCCGGTCCTGATGGCGCTCCAGCCCAGGACGTTCTGCAGGAATTGGGTGAGGAAGAAGAACATCGAGAACATCGCCGTGCCGATGCAGAGCATCATGGCGTAGACACCGGAGCGATTGCGATTGGCGAAAATGTGAAGCGGCATCAACGCTTCAACCGTTCGAGTCTCGATCAACACGAACGCCAGAAGAAGAATCGCCGCGAGGAAGAGCGACACGAGCGTGCTCGTCGCGGTCCAACTGTGGCCCGCGACATTGGAGAGCCCGTAGACGAGGGCGAGCATGCCACCGGTCGCACTCAAAGCTCCAGGAACGTCCATTTTGCCGGACGTCGTCGACGACTCATTCAGTGCGCGCGGCGTGAGGAAGAGAATGAATGCGGCAATCGGCACATTGACGAAGAAGATCCAACGCCACGACACCAGGTCGACCAGCATTCCTCCGAGGAGGAGCCCGACGGCGCCACCGGCGCCCGCCATCGCGGCGTAGACGCCCATGGCCCGGTTACGCTGTGGCCCCTCAGGAAAATTGGTCGCGATCAGTGAGAGTGCGGTCGGTGCGGCGATTGCTCCACCGACGCCCTGGCACGCTCGGGTGATGATGAGCCAGATATCGGTGGTCGCGAAGCCTCCGAGGAGTGATGAGACCGCGAAGATGGCAATGCCGATCATGAACATTCGACGTTTCCCGAAAAGGTCTCCGGTGCGACCACCGAAGAGCAGTAGTCCGCCGAACGTCAGTGAATACGCGGTGATGAGCCACTCGAGATTGTTGACGGAGAAATGCAGATCATGGTGAATCGTTGGCAGAGCGACGTTGACGATGGTGGCGTCGAGGACGATCATGAGCTGGGCACCCGCAATGACCGCCAGTGCGAGGCCGAGGTGTTTACCCTCGGTGTTGCTCCCGGTGAGTTCCGGAGCTTCGGTGGTTGACATGGGAATCCGTGGGGGGTTAGGAGATGATGGGGCTTGTTGAAGCGGTGGCGAGGGGGAGGATGACGTCTTTGATGACGTGGGTTGAGAAATCGGTGTCCGGCAGATCACCGGTAATGAGCACCTGTTGGATCATCAGTGCGGGAAGGAGCGCGGCCAGAAGGTCGAGGTTGCGCTCGGTCGAGATTTCACCCCTCTGGACCGCTCGTTCAAAAATTGAGCGGATGACCCTCGTTCGTGGTTCGATCATTCGTTCGCGAACAACGACGCGCAGTTCGGCGTCGTGGGCGAGCGCCGTGATGAGGCCCAGCATTATCTGCGCGTTGAAGCGACTCTCCTGGTTGCATGAAGCCTGACTCAATGAAGCCAAATCGCCCTCGAGCGAACCGGTGTCCGGTTCGAGCATCGAGCCCTTCGAGCAGTTAAGTGCGTCGACGACGAGAGCGGCCTTGCCTTGCCAACGTCGATAAATCGTGGCCTTGCTGGCGTGGGCACGTGCCGCGACGGCGTCCATCGTCAATCGGTCGTAACCGATTTCGGAAAGCAGATCGAGCGCAGCCTCCCGAATCGCCACATCGCGACTTGAATCGAGCGCATGGCCCCGATGACGGAGGCCGTGAGCACCCTGGAGTGCCAATCGATGATTGACGACTTCTGTTTGGTCCATCACTTTCCCCTTCTCTTCATCGCAATTGAGTACTGTACTGTATCGTACACTTCATTTGTTTTCTTCAATCGCCAATGATCTAACGGGAATCGTTCGCGAACCTCCTACTGCGGCTGACCATCGTCGAATCGTCTAGAGCGCCCGCATCGTGTTATTGCGAGCATCGTGGGTGACCTCGGCCAGCCCGAGGGCTTCAAGGAGCGGGGGAAGGTACATGCCGAATCGCCCGCGGTAGCCCTTGCGCAGTCCGTACCAACCGCCGACCGGATTCGTCGTCGATCGTCCCCAGGCCTCGACCGTGCCGTCAGCGGTTGGTTTGTTCTCATCGGCGGCACCGAGTGCGACCCAGTCGCCCTGGGCAACGAGCCACGAGTGCAGGTCGTCGATCGCCGACAAGTGATACTTCAATGTCGTTGAACCGACGACGCACACCAGCGCCGGCGGATCACCGTCGGCGTCGCGGTACATCGAATACTTCGAAGAACCTGGCGGTGTCGTCAACTCCCACGGATTACTCTTCGTGCCCTTGGTCAAGTCATCTCCTCCTACATCCGGTTCGAACCCAGTCGGTCACTTCTTTAGTCGAGTGCGCAGAGTGTCGACAGCGTCGCCACTCAATGAAGTCAGGAGCGGTCTCGTGGTCATCGCCATGATGAACGCGACCATCGGCTCCGCGACCTCCGGTCCGCTGCCGTAGGTCCACTCAGCGTCGGTCGCGCGCAGTCGAAGCCCGGCAATCGTCTTCTTCGCCCGGACCGGAAAGTTTGAACCCTTGAACATGTTGAGACAGGCCAGCTTGGCTTCGCTCGACGTGTTATCCGCGATGCCCAACGGCTGACGGATGTCATCTCCGTGAACCACGACCTCTCCGAGCATCGCCATCGCGGGAGCAGGTGGTTTGTTGGTGGTTGTCGTGCGAGCCCTGATTCGCGCGATGATTTCGCTGGGCGGTAATTGACCAGCCTCACGAGCAGCGCGGTCCATCATGACGTTGAAGCGAAGTCCGCTGGCGAGCAGACCCTTCATGAACGAGCCCGTCGTCTGTTCGCCCGCGATCATCATGTGCGCGGCGACCAGGCGAACATTCCAACCTTCGCAGAGGGTGTCGGCGGTCCATTGTTCGAGCGAGAGCGATTCGAGCATGTCGGCCGAACGCTCGCGCTCGTCGTGGATCATCTTCCAGGTCTTGACGTCATCGCTCATTGACTCCCTTCAACTGGGTCACGTACCAACGAAAACTCGTCATCCGGGCGGCAGTTCGCTTGATTCGACGAGTTCGCCGCCGAGCGCCACGGTGGCGAGGCGATCCAAGAAGAACTGCCAGCCGTTCTCGTGGTCACTTATGGCGTTGTCGGGCAGTCCACTGTGCACCAGTCGCACGAGAGTGTCGTCACCTTCGGGAATCAACGTGATGGCAACTTTGGTCGAACCGGCCGGAATCGGGTGACCTGGTTCGTTCCAACCAAAGGTGAAAATGACCTTTTCGTTCTCCACCACTTCCGTGAACTCTCCCAATGCGTGATGATTCCCGACCACGTTGACGCTGTAGATCCCGCCGGGACGGGCGTCGAAATCCACGTCGGTGCCGAGCCATGACTGCATTCCGGGTTCGATCAAGAAAGCGAAAATCGTTGACGGTTCGGCCTTGACCAAGACCTCGCGCGTAAGTTCAGCCATTGTTTTTGTCCTTCTTTCGTTGGGCCGCTTCCGCGGCGGTTTTAAGTCGATCGAGCCCACCGGACCAGTACTGGTCGAGGAACGTGCGCAGTCGTGCCATTTCGTCGACGTTTGCGACGTACAAGCGACGATTCCCATCTCGGCGTTCCCGGACCAGATTCGCCTGTCGTAAGACACCGAGGTGCTGAGAGATCGCCGAACGAGTAACGCCATGAAAGTACGACGCGATGTCCGAAGCGGACATTTCGCTCGACCAGACGAGACGCAAGATTTCGCGACGCTTCGGATCGGCGATCGCTTTGAGTGCACTGTCCATCGAGTTAGTGTAAGCGATGGCTTACGTAAGAAGCAACTTAATTACATTGTGAGGTTTTGGGGCATTCTCTTGGCAGATCTCGTCGCCGAGCGCCTCTGCGTAGTTGCCAAGCCCTCAGTCATTCGAACACCAAACAGCCGTCATCCAGATCAACCGACGGCAGTTCGTCGCGCTCGGCCCAGTAGTCCTGCGTGTGGCGCCACTCGGGCTTGTCGAGGCGTTTGGGCATGAGGTGCATCGAACGCATCAAGTAGTTCGGGTTGAAGTATTCGACGTCAACCCACTCGAGCCGCTTTTCGTCGAGGTCTTCGGGTCGCAGTTGCGGGGTGACTCTCTGGGCACCGAGCTCGTCCATGTGCAGGAGCATTCGATTGACAAAGTCACTGACGAGGTCGACGCGCAGTGTCCAACTGGCACGGAAGTAGCCGAAGACCCACACGAGATTCGGCACCCCGGAAAACATCATTCCGCGATAGGTGACCGTGTCGGCGAGGTCCATGGGCACGCCGTCGATTGAGAACGAGACGTCGCCCAGGACGCTCAGGTTGAATCCGGTCGCGGTCACGATGATGTCCGCGTCGAGTACCTCGCCGCTCTTGAGCGCGACACCGTGTTCGGTGAAGGTTTCGATCTCGTCGGTGACGATCGACGCGTCACCCGCGCTAATGGACTTGAAGAGGTCCCCGTCCGGCAGAAACGCGATTCGCTGACGCCACGGCATGTAGCGCGGGGTGAAATGCGTCTTCACGTCGAAACCCGGAGGCAGCGCAGCGCGCACCAAGTCGATCAGCGCCTGTTTGGCGAACTCGGGCTCTTCGAGCGCGAGTTGCGTCAGGGCGCGCAGGTTGAAGAGGTTCTCACGGCGAACGATGTCGTGGACCCACTCTTCGGGGACGTCGAGTTCACGAAGGTGATCGGCCAAGAGATTGCGGTTTTCTCCGGTGAAGTAATACGTCGGCGAGCGCTGGAGGATCGTCACGTGCGCGACATCCTCGGCGATGGCCGGCACCAACGTCGCTGCGGTCGCACCCGAACCGATGACGATGACCTCCTTGTCGTGGTAGTCCAACTCCTCGGGCCAGGTCTGGGGATGGACGATCGTTCCTTCGAATCGCTCCATCCCGGGCCACTGCGGCGTGTAGCCCTCGGCGTGGCGGTAGTAGCCCTGGCACATCCACAGAAAACTGGCGCTGACGGTGACCGTCTCGCCGGTGTCCGCGCGCGTCGCGTGCACGGTCCATCGGCTGTCGTCACTACTCCATGACGCGGAATCGATGTGGTGCCCGTAGCGAATGTGTCGTTGTATGTCATTTTCGTCAATGACGTCACTCAGGTATTTCTGGATCTCGGCCGCCGTGGCGATGGGTGCGCTCGTCCAGGGCTTGAATCGGTAACCGAACGTGTAGAGGTCGCTGTCGGAGCGGATGCCGGGGTAACGATGCGTGCGCCAGGTGCCACCAAAGCTGTCCTGGGCTTCGAGCATGACGAAACTGCGATCGGGGTTTTGGGTTCGCAAGTGAAAGGCCGTGCCGATGCCGGAGATCCCGGCGCCCACGATGACGACATCGAAGTGTTCGATCATCTGATCCTTGGTCTGCTCGCGCTCCATCGTCGTGCTCATTTTCCCCTCTCTATGACCACCACGTCATCGCAAAGTTTCGAGCACTCGTGCCGTCCGCTTCCCAATCCGGACATTAGACGCCCCGCGAAACTTTCGTCGGCTGAAATTGCAATCGCGTCTCGTGACCGGCACCAATTCACACCGCAGCGCACGTTAGGGTTCTGGTCGAACCAGTCCGAACGAGGAGCCCGATGAAAGCCGCCGTCTATTACGAAAACGGTGCCCCGAGCGTCTTTCGCTACGAGGACGTCCCGGACCCGGTTCCCGGCCCCGGCGAGATGCTCGTCGGTGTCGAGGTAATCAGCATCGAAGGTGGCGACACCCTGAATCGATTCGGCGGACCGCTCGTTACGGTGCCGCACATCGTGGGCTACCAGAACGCGGGAACGGTACTGAGCGTCGGAGCGGACGTCGACGGCTTCGCCGTAGGGGACCGCGTCGTCGCACTCGCCCTCCACGGCTCGCACGCTGAGTTGCGAGTCGCGCATCCGCTCACGACGTGGAAGATCCCCGATGGTCTGGCGACCGAACTGGCCGCCTGCGTGCCCGTCGCCTACGGGACCGCCCACGACGGGCTCTTCGAGTTCGGACGCCTCGTCGAAGGCGAGACGGTGCTCATTCACGCCGGCGCCGGAGGCGTGGGACTCGCCGCTATCCAAATGGCTAAACACGCGGGCGCCCGGGTGATCGCGACGGCCTCGAGCGACGAGCGACTCGAGCGACTTCGCGAATTCGGTCTCGATGACGGCATCAACTACCGCGAGAAGGATTTCGTCGCCGAAGTGCGATCACTGACCAAGAACCGCGGTGCCGACGTCATCCTGGATTCCGTCGGCGGCGAAAACCTGCAAAAAAGTTTGACAGCGCTCGCGTACCGCGGGCGCTGTATCACCTTCGGCAACGCCGGGCGAAGCGAAGTGACCAAACTCGACACCTCGATGTTGGGTGGTTCGAGTCAGAGTCTGATCGGTTACTTCCTCGGTCTCGAATTGTTCGTCGGCTCCCGGGCTCACGCCATGATCGCGAAGCTGCTCGACGAGGTCGCGGCCGGAGGGTTGCGCGTCGAAATCGACCGGCGCTTTGCCCTGGCGGAAGCCGAGGAGGCACACGCGTTGATTGAGAGCCGTCAGGCCTTCGGCCGGGTGGTACTTCTCACCGCGTAGTCGAACTAGGAACTCGAGGAGTCCTCGGCGCTCAATTCGCCGTGCTCGGTTTCGAAGGTCTTCAGCGTTTCGATGTACTTCTCGATGTCACTGTCGGTCGAAGCCGGGGCGCGATTTTGCGTCTGGAGATAGGCGGCGAGTCCCAACTGACGAAGTACACCGTCGGCGCCACGCTTGGCCTGCACTTCTCCGACCTTGGCCTGACCCTTGGCCGCCGCGTCCTTGGCCGCTGAAGCCGCTGAAGCTGCCTGTTCCTTCACTTTGTCCATGAATCCCACGGGATCTCCTTTTGTCGCCTGTTCGACTTCACGTTACCTCTCGACGCCCACACTTCGCCCTCTCCAGTCGTGCGCGTCGCCGGATCGTCGTGAGGTGTCACGTCGTTGAGGAACTAGGTGTCGAATCGTCTCGGCGCACTTTTTGCGGTGGTTGGATTTGGAGCGCAAATCTCGCGGTCTTAGAATTGAGTCGCGCCACGGGTTCGTATCGCGCACTATCGCGCGATCTGTCACCATCCGGGGCCACGACGACTAAGGACCGTGCCCATGAGTGTTCCCAGTGCCTCCTATTCGGTAACCATGCGAGTGACCCTCGAGAATCATTCTCGAATCGGTGCCGTCACGACCGCGGTCGGCGACGCGGGCGGCGCCGTCACCGCACTGGACGTGGTCGATCCCAACGGTTCGGGAATGACGATCGACCTCACGTGTAACGCCGTTGACGAGGGCCACTCCGAACTACTTCGCGCGGCCGTCGAGGTCGTCGAGGGTGCGCGAGTGATCGCCATGAGTGACCGGACGTTCCTCTTGCACCTCGGCGGCACGATCTCGGTCGAGCCGAAGGTTTCGCTCAAGACCCGAGACGACCTCTCGATGGCCTACACGCCGGGCGTGGCGAGAATTTCGATGGCGATCGCGAAGGATCCTTCCGCGGTGCGAAAGCTGACCATCAAGCGCAACACCGTAGCGGTGGTGACCGACGGATCGGCGGTCCTCGGTCTCGGCAACATTGGACCGGAGGCGGCGTTGCCGGTGATGGAGGGTAAGGCGCTCCTCTTCAAACGCTTCGGCGGAATCGACGCGTGGCCGGTCTGTTTGGCGACGCAAGACGTCGACGAGATCGTGCGGATCGTCCAATGCATCGCACCGGTCTACGGCGGCATCAATCTCGAGGACATCTCGGCGCCGCGCTGTTTCGAGATCGAACGGCGTCTGCGCGACCTGCTCGACATTCCGGTCTTCCACGACGACCAGCACGGAACGGCCATCGTCGTCTTTGCGGCCTTGTTGAACGCGCTGCGCGTGGTCGACAAGCAGATGAAGGACGTTCGGGTCGTCGTGCTCGGTGTCGGCGCAGCCGGTGTCGCCATCTCGAAACTGCTGTTGAAAGAAGGCGTCGGGGACGTCATCGGCGTGAATCGCGGCGGCATCATCTCCGAAGACGACGAGAAGCTCGACAGCGAGCGCCGGTGGCTCGCGACGCACACCAACAAAGAGAAGCGATCGGGGTCACTCAGTGACGCCATGGCTGGCGCGGACGTCCTCATTGGCGTCTCGGGTTCCAATCTCATCAGCGAGGACCAGCTGAAGTTGATGGCACCGAAGTCAATCATCTTCGCGCTGGCCAACCCGGATCCTGAGGTCGATCCGGTTCTGGCGAGAAAATACGCCGCGGTCGTGGCGACCGGTCGAAGCGACGAACCGAACCAGATTAACAACGTGCTGGTCTTCCCGGGAATCTTCCGCGGGATGCTGAACGCGGGAGCGAAGCAAGTCACCGAAGAGATCGAGATCGCCGCCGGACGCGCGATCGCCGACGTGGTCACGCCGGGCGAACTGTCCGCTGACTACATCGTGCCAACGGTCTTCAACCCGTTGGTCGTGAGCGCAGTGACCAACGCCGTCGAGCGAATGGTCGGACAGACGCGCTGAGGACTGCGTTCGACACCTCGTCGAGGCACGTGGTGTTCAGTCATGTTCTTGCGAACACCGCGATCGTGTTCGTTCGCCGGCGTTCGAGCGCCGGGTCACTAGTAGCGTCGTGAGACCATGAAGCTCAGCCACCGGATACCAGAGACGCCGTGGCGAGCTCGCAGCACCTGGGCGGTTCGACCACGAATGTTGGCGCCGCTTTTCGGAGGACTGGTGGCCTTCGGCTTTGGCGAGGGCCTGCTCGTCCAGTCCCAATGGGGAGCATCTCCGTGGACCGTCTTCGCCGAAGGCATCGCCAAACACGTACAGATCTCACTCGGCTGGGCGACCGCACTCATCAGCGTCGTCGTACTTCTCGGTTGGATTCCGCTACGCCAACGCCTGGGATTCGGGACAGTATCGAACGTCATCATCATCGCCTACGTCTTGGACTTGACGACGTACTCGGTTTCGGCGCCCCACGCAGCATGGTTGAAGATCGTCTATGTCATTGGAGCGGTCGTATCGATTGGCATTGGCAGTGCCTTCTATCTGACGTGCAACCTGGGCCCGGGTCCGCGCGACGGACTCATGACTGGTCTGCACAATCGACTGAACGTGAGCATCGTGTACATCCGTCTTTCGATCGAGGCGGTGGTGCTGACGATCGGTTGGCTTCTCGGCGGCAACCCCGGCGTCGCCACGGCGTTCTTCGCAGCGACGATTGGATTTAGCATCGGCGCGAGCTTGAACGTCATGGAGCGAACCTTGAACTGGTGGCGCGCGTGATTTCGGGAAGCCAGCTCGCGGAGTTCTTCATCGCATCGATCACCATCATCATGGTGCCGGGACCGAGCGTGCTGTTCACGCTCGCGCGCGGTGTGGCGTGGGGTCGTGCCGTCGCGGTCCTGACGGTCCTCGGCAACTCGATCGGAACGTTGATCCTTTCGATCATCGTGGCCGTGGGACTCGGACCATTGCTCAGTCACTCCAAGGCGTTCTCGATCACGTTGCAGTTGGCCGGAGGTCTGTACTTGTTGTGGCTCGGCCTGGGCGCGATGCGTCACCGACACGCGCACGCCGCGGCGATGGCCAGGCGCGAAGAGTATCGACCGTCGAACGTCCAGGTCATTCGCCAGGGGTTCACGGTCGGCATCTTGAACCCGAAGTCATTGGTGTTCTTCGCCGCCGTCTTTCCCCACTTCGTCGACCGCACCAAAGGCAGCGTGACGTTGCAGTTGCTGATCTTCGGTGCCATCTTCAGCGTCATGGCGTTTCTCAGCGACGGCACGTGGGGCATGATCGCCGGCACGGCGCGCGAGTGGCTCTCTGATTCGCCGCATCGTTTGGTCGTGCTTCGTACCGTGGGCGCGAGCGTGATGATGTCGCTCGGCGTGATCATCGTTGTGAGTGCACTGACGTCGTAAGCGACGCGGTCGTGTCACACGGTGAATCTACTTTTGATTCGTGGGAACAGTACACGTCGGACGACATGACGAGCGTGTGACGTCGAGCGTCGGCTCATTTATCGCGAATCTGCCCGAGATGCTGGGCGCCATGGTCGCCGACCCACGCTGTCTCGTCGCGGTGATCGAGTTCGAGGACGTGCGCTACGTGCAGTACTGGGTTGAACCACACGGTGCCGTGATCGCCGAGGTGATCTCGAATCTCAATATCGGCGACGCCGTGGCATTGAGTCGCGAGGACGAGGAGAAGTTGCGAGCGGCCGGTTGGTCCGAACCGTCACCCGGTCCGAAACCGAATTGGCGTTTCGAGGCACGCGACACGGCCGGCCTCATGAAGATCGTCTCGATGTCGCGCGACGCGGTCTATGACGTGCTGCGCGAGCGAGCGACCAATACCGTGTCGGTCCGGATTTGGGAAGGGCGAAGCACCGCGAGTCCGTGCGACGAACATCGAGGTTGAACCCGCGTCCATCGCCACGACAATCGGCCTGACCACGACGTCCCACTCGAAGAAGGTTGGGGAGCGCTCGTTTCTCCAATCGCCGTTCCTACAATCGACTGGGCAATGGAGACGCAATGAGCATGCACGGTGGAGGAGGCGGCGGCGGAGGCGGTCGCATGGGACTGCGTTCGATGCGCCAGAACCGCGACATCCTCGAGCACCAGATCAAAAAGGGAACGCTGCCGCGGATGCTCACCTACGCGCGCCAGTACCGTCCGCTGCTCGTCGTCTTTCTCGTCGCCGTAGTACTCGACGCCGTGGTGAGCTCGGTCACGCCACTGTTGTTCGCCGCCATCATCGACATCGGCATCAAGCACAAACATGAGGGCCTGGTCATCGGACTCGCGTTGGTGGGCGCCGGGCTGGCGCTCTTCGACGCGGTCCTCTCGCTCTTCGAGCGTCGAACGTCAGCGGTGATCGGCGAGGGACTGATCTATGACCTGCGCACCAAGGTCTTCACCCACATTCAAGAGATGCCGGTCGCGTTCTTCTCGCGCACCCAGACCGGGGCACTGATCAGTCGGTTGAACAACGACGTGATCGGTGCGCAGCAGGCCTTCACCGACCTTTTCTCGAACGTGGTCGGCAATATGATCCTGGTGACCATCGTCATCGGCACCATGCTGGTATTGAGTTGGCAGATCACGATCGTCGCGTTGCTCTTGCTTCCGGTCTTTCTCATTCCGGCGCGAAGGGTCGGACGAAAACTCGGCACGCTGTTTCAGCGAGGCATGGAGCTGAACGCCGAGATGAACATGGTGATGACGGAGCGTTTTAACGTGTCCGGAGCCATGCTCGTCAAGCTCTTCGGCCGACCCGGTGACGAACGAGAGTTCTTCGAGAGTCGCGCCGGGCAGGTCCGCGATATCGGCATCCACCAGGCGATGTATCAACGCTTCTTCTTCATCGCGCTGTCGCTGACGGCGTCCCTGGCGACGGCGTTCGCCTATGGATTTGGCGGCATCGAAGTGATTCACGGCACCATCGCCCTCGGCACGCTCGTCGCCTTGACCCTCTATCTGACACGCCTCTACGGTCCGCTGACGCAACTATCGAATCTGAACATCGACTACATGTCGGCCATGGTGAGTTTCGAACGACTTTTCGAGGTTCTCGATCTGGAACCGATGATCAAAGAGAGTCCCGACGCCGTCGTGATGCCCGACGGAGCGGCGGAGTTGATCTTCGATCACGTCGACTTCTCGTACCCCGGCGCTGAGGAGGTGTCCCTGGCCTCGTTGGAGGCGGTCGCGCGCCTGGACGACACGCCGCGCACCGACGTGCTCCACGACGTGTCGTTCCGGGTCGAACCGGGAACCATGACGGCCCTGGTTGGTCACAGCGGCGCCGGTAAGACGACGATATCGATGCTGGTGTCGCGCCTCTACGACGTCGATCGCGGGGGAGTTACGATCAACGGCGTTGATGTACGCCACGCGACGACGGCGTCACTGAATGCCATGGTCGGTGTCGTCACGCAGGACCCGCACCTCTTTCACGACACGTTGCGGACGAATCTGATTTTCGCGCGACCGGCCGCCACACCGGGTGAGATCGAAGGGGCGCTGCGCGCCGCACAGATCTGGGAGTTGGTGCAGTCATTGCCACTCGGTCTCGAGACGGTGGTCGGTGAGCGCGGCTACCGATTGAGCGGCGGTGAGAAACAGCGTGTCGCGCTGGCGCGACTCTTGCTCAAGGCGCCGCGACTCGTGGTGCTCGATGAGGCGACGGCGCACCTGGACAATGAGAGCGAGGCCGCCGTCCAGCGGGCGCTGGATGAGACGATGTCGTCGCGCACGTCGCTCGTGATCGCGCACCGGCTCTCCACGATTCGAAACGCCGATCAGATTCTGGTGGTTGAGAACGGCACCATCGTCCAAAGGGGCACTCACGCGCAACTCTTGGCCGAAGGGGGCGTGTACCGCGTCCTCTACGAGACGCAGTTCGCCGACCAGGAGGACTAGCCCATCGAGTGGTAGCCGCCGTCGACGTAGACGACCGACGCGGTCGTGCCACGAAGCAGCGGCGACAACATCGCGACGGCGGTGTCGGCGACGGCGCTCGAGTCATAGACGTCCCAGCCGAGCGGCGCCTTCTCGTGCCACGCGTCCTCGAACTGTGAGAAACCGGGGACCGATTTGGCCGCGACGGTGCGAATCGGCCCGGCCGCCAGCATGTTGACGCGGATCTTGTCGGGACCGACCTCTCTGGCGAGGTAGCGACCGAGCGATTCGAGTCCGGCCTTCATGACGCCCATCCAGTCATACGCCGGGTAGGCCCTCGTTCCGTCAAAGTCCAACGCGATGACCGACGCCCCGCCGAGGGCCTCACTCTTTTGCAGCAGGGGCCGAAATGCGCCGACGAGCGCGGCCAAAGAATATGTCGAGATGTGCAGCGCGGTCGCGACGTCCTCGAAGGGGGAGGCGAACATCCCGTTGCCGAGGCAACTCGGCGGCGCCATGCCGATCGCGTGCACGAGCCCGTCGAGTCGTCCGAATCGAGTCGTCAGTTCGGCCGCCGCGGCCTCGACCTGGTTGGGCTCGGTGACGTCGAGTTCGATGATTTCACCGACGTCGCCGAGTTTGCGCGCCGTGCGCTTGGTGAGAGAAAGTCCTCGCCCGGCCCCCGAGAGCGCGATCGTGGCGCCCTCTTCCAGGGCGCGCTTGGCGATGCCGAAGGCCAACGAGTCGTCGGTGAGGACCCCGGTGACGAGAATACGGTGGTCATTCAGTAGTCCCATCTTGTTAGCGTACTTCCCAGCATCTATTTTTTGAGGACGACGATGGCAACAGTAGGCATTTTGGGTGGCACCGGTCCGGCCGGTCGAGGCGTCGCGGCACGACTCGCCGGCGCGGGTTACAGCGTGGTGCTCGGCTCACGAGACGCCGAGCGCGCGAAGGGAATCGCGCGCGGCTTGACTCTTCGTGGCGACGGCAGCTTCGCGGGCGGCACGAATGAGGAGGCCGCTGCGTGCGACCTCGTCGTCGTCGCCACACCGTGGGACTCGGTGATTGCCACCACGAGCGCCCTGCGTCAAGAGCTCAAGGGAAAGATTCTGATCTCGATGGTGAACGCGCTCTCGCGCGAGGGCCGTGAGATGGTGGCGCTCTATCCTTCGCGCGGTTCAATGGCGGCCCAGATTGCCCACGCGCTACCCGAGAGTGTGGTCGTTGGTGCGTTCCACCATCTGCCGGCCGCGCAGATGGAAGACCTCGACTCGAATCTCGACGCGGACGTGCTGATCTTCTCCGACGACGACGACGCGCGTCGACAGGTCGCCGAGATGATCGACCGCGTCAGCGGGCTGCGCGCGGTGATCGCCGGCTCAATGTCCCTCGCCAGCCCGATTGAGGCATTCACGGCCGTGTGCATCTCGATCAACATCCGACACAAGGCCCATAGCTCGGTGAAGATGGCGGGTCTGTAGCTCGATGCAGCTCTACGACACCGCGCGCGGCGGCGTGCACCCCCTCGAGGCCGGCCCGCTCGTCACCATCTACAGCTGTGGCATCACGCCCTACGACGCGGCGCATCTCGGCCACGCCTACGTCTATCTCTGCTTCGATCTGCTCCAGCGACGACTGCGCGACGCCGGACACGAGACGCGCTGTATTCGCAACGTCACCGACGTCGACGACGACATGTTGCGCAAGGCGCGCGAACTCGGCGTCAACTACCTCGACCTCGCGGCCCAGGAGATGGCCAAGTTCGAGCGCGACATGCAGCTCATCAACCTGCTCCCGGTCTACGGCGAACCGCGTGCGACCGGCGCCATTCCGGAGATCCTCACGATGATCGGGCGCACGTTCGACGCCGGTATTGCCTACGAAGTCGACGGTTCGGTTTACTTCGAAGTGTCGAAGTTCCCACGCTTCGGTCAGGTGAGTCACGAGGACCGCGCCGCGATGTTGGAACTCGCGGCCGTTCACGGCGGGCGACCTGATGATCCGAACAAACGCGACGCGCTCGACTTCGTCCTGTGGCAGCCGTCGCTCGAAGACGAACCGGCCTGGGAGTCGCGTTGGGGCGCCGGACGACCGGGCTGGCACATCGAGTGCTCGGCCATCGCGTTGCGCGACCTCGGCGTCACGCTCGACGTGCACGGCGGGGGACGCGACTTGGCGTTTCCGCACCACGAGTGCGAGGCCGCCCAGAGCGAGTCGGTCTCCGGGGCGCCCTTCGTGAAGCACTGGATGCACGTCGGACTCGTCGGACTCGACGGCACCAAGATGTCCAAGTCCCTCGGCAACCTGGTCTTCGTCGAAGAGTTGGCCCAGCGCGCCGAGGCAACCGCGGTGCGACTGGCCCTGCTCGACCACCACTACCGCCAGGACTGGGAGTGGCGTGACGAACTGCTCTCCATGGCCCAGTCGCGTCTTGCGACGTGGCGCACGACGCTCACGTACGGACGTCCGAGTCCGGTCGTGGACGACGTGCGCGCCGCGCTCGACGAGGACCTCGACGCTCCCGCGGCGCTTCGCGCGATCGACGACGCCGCGCACGCGGGCTACAACGTCGCCCCGGCGGCTTCATTGTTAGGCATTAACATTTGACAATGAGTGGCCGAAATGTCTGAGATCGAAGTACAACTTCCCGACGGCAGTCAACGCTCCCTTCCCGAAGGTTCCTCGGCGCTCGATCTCGCGAGCGCCATCGGCAGGCGACTGGCGAAAGACGCTCTCGCGGCCCAGGTGAACGGACAATTGACCGATCTCACGGCACCGCTGCCCACCGGTGCAAGCGTGGCCATTGTCACTGCGGCGAGCGAACTCGGTCGCGAGGTCATCCGTCACTCGAGCGCCCACGTGCTGGCCCAGGCCGTCACGCGGCTCTGGCCCGGCGCGCACTACGCCATTGGACCGGCGATCACCGACGGCTTCTACTACGACTTCGAACTTCCCGGCGGCGCTCACTTCAGCGATGACGATCTCACACGCATCGACGCCGAGATGCGCGCCATCATCGCCGAGGATCAGCCGTTCACGCGAAGCGAGTACTCCGTCGAAGAGGGCCTGGCGCTCTTCGAGGATCAGCCCTTCAAATTGGAGATCATCAACGCGCTCGAAACGGCGCCGACCAACGAGGACCTCGCCGAAGTGGGCGGCACGTCCTCGGTCTCGACGTACTCCAACTCGGCGGCCTTTCGAGACCTCTGTCGCGGACCGCACGTCCCCTCGACGTCGCGCCTCGGACATTTCATGTTGACGCGCGTCGCCGGGGCGTACTGGCGCGGGGATGAGAAGAAGCCGCAGTTGCAGCGCATCTACGGCACGGCCTGGGAGAGCGACGCGGCGTTGGCTGCGCATCTCGAACAGTTGGCCCAGGCGGAGTTGCGCGATCATCGCAAACTCGGCCAAGAGCTGGACCTGTTTTCCTTTCCCAGCGAGATCGGACCGGGACTGGCCGTCTTTCATCCCAAGGGCGGCACGATGCGCCGAGTGATGGAGGAGTACTCGCGCAAGCGTCACGAGGTCTCGGGTTATGACTTCGTCTACTCGCCCCACATCACCAAGTCCGAGCTCTTCGAGATCTCGGGTCACCTCAACTGGTTCGCCGAATCGATGTATCCGCCCATGGAACTCGACGGCGGCACGAAGTACTACCTGAAGCCGATGAACTGTCCCTTCCACACGTTGATCTTCAAGTCGAGTCAACGCAGTTATCGCGATCTGCCGCTGCGCTACTTCGAGTTCGGTACGGTCTATCGCTACGAGAAGTCCGGCGTCGTGCACGGGCTCACGCGCGTACGCGGCATGACCCAGGACGACGCCCATATTTTTTGCACGAAAGAGCAGATGGGCGAGGAGTTGACGCGAACGTTGCAGTTCGTGCTCGACCTGCTACGCGATTTCGGACTCAATGACTTCTACCTGGAACTCTCGACGCGCCCTCCGGGCAAAGCCGTCGGCACCGACCAAGAGTGGGACGAGGCCGAGGCGACCCTGGAGAGTGTCGCGATCGCCGCCGGACTCGAACTCGTGATGGACCCCGGCGGCGGCGCCTTCTACGGCCCGAAGATCTCGGTCCAGGCCCGTGACGCGATTGGCCGCACCCACCAGATGTCGACCGTGCAACTCGACTTCCAGACGCCCCAACGATTCGACGCGAGCTATATCGCGGCCGACAACTCGCGCACCCTGCCGATCATGATCCACCGCGCCCTCTTCGGCTCGGTGGAGCGCTTCATGGCAATTCTCATCGAGCACTACGCCGGCAACATGCCGACGTGGCTCTGCCCCGAGCAGGTTCGCGTGCTCGGCGTGCGCAACGACCACGACGTCTACGCGCACTACGTCGCTGAGACGATCGCCCTCGAGGGCATTCGCGTCAGTGTGGGAGAGGCGAGCGAGCCACTGGGCGCGCGTATTCGAAAGGCCAAGCTCGAGAAGATCCCGTACATCCTGGTCGTCGGGGACGACGACGTCGAAAAGGGCACCCTCGGCGTCAACGCGCGCGGATCGAACGACCCCGAGCGTGGCGTGAGCGTGGCGGCGTTTCGCGAGCGAGTGCTCGAAGAGATCGCGACGCACGGCTCGCCCGAGGACCGGTAGTGGCCCTGGAGAGGTTCTCGGCCGCGTGGCGCGAGGACTACGTGACCAACGTCGCCCAGTCCCACGCCGCCGACGGCGCGTGCGTCTTTTGTGCGTTGGCCGAAGAGCCGGTCGATGAGAGCACGGGCGTCATCGCCAAGAGCGACCTCAACTTCGTCGTCCTGAACGCCTTTCCCTACGGTTCGGGTCACATCCTGGTCTTGCCGAAGCGACACGTCGCGGCGGTGCAAGATCTCAGCGACGCCGAATACGAGGACTATTTCTTGATGGTGCGCCGAAGCGTCGTGGCCCTCGAGGCGGCCTACGGACCCGACGGCATGAACATCGGCATGAACCTCGGTCAGGCGGCCGGGGCCGGAATTCCTAAGCATTTACACGGTCATGTCCTTCCGAGGTGGCTCGGTGACACAAATTTCATGACCACCATCGGCGAAACGCGAGTCTTGCCCGAATCACTCCAGTCGACCTGGCAGAAGGTCCACGACCATTTTTGATCCAGCCAGATATGTCGATTCGTTATAATTGACTGACAGGATCCGGAGGATCGATGCTCGACGGAAACTTTAGGAAGTCAGTGGAGACGGTGACGCTGCCGACGGGTCGTTGGCTCGTGCGCATCGGATTCTCCGCCGACGTACTGACATTTTCCGGTCTGGTCTTCTCCTTCGCGACCGCCTGGATGATCGCCCTCGGCCACTTCTGGATCGCCATCGTGCTCCTCACGCTGACCGGGTTCCACGACCTCTTCGACGGACCGGTCGCCAAGGCCTCGAAGCGCGCCAGCCAACGCGGCGCGTTCTTCGACTCGGTCATGGACCGGGTCGCTGACTCGCTGATCCTCGGCGGGGTCGCGTTCTATCTCACGGCCCACGGTCACGGCCAGTTGGTGCTGTTGCCCTTCGCGATCCTCACCACGACGTACCTGATTTCCTACCAACGTTCCAAGGCCGAGAGTCTGGGCCTCGCGGCGCGCGGCGGCCTGATGGAGCGCGCCGAGCGGATGATCCTCTTGGGCATCGGTCTTCTCGCCAAGCCAATCTTCATCCCGGTCCTGTGGATCATGCTGGCGTTGACGGCCATGACCGCGGCCGGCCGGTTCTGGCGCATTTGGCAGATCGCGGCGAGCGCCGATCCGCCGATGACCCAAGCCGGTCGGATCCATCACCACAGCAGCCGGATCCGTCGAGGGCTTAGTCGCACGTCGCGTCGCTGACCGTGAGCGATAGGTCGAAGGTCGCACTTTTCAAGACACTCGGCGCCGTCATGGAACGACTGCCCGAACGATTCGACGTCGCCCTCGCGAAGGGTCTGGCCACGCTGGTCGGTCGACGCAGCACTGGCGCGCGAGGCAACCTTCGAATCAACATTGCCCACGCGTTACGGGTGGACGACCACGAACTCGATCAGGGTCTGTTGGAACACTTCATCGACCGCGGCTTCGAGAGCTACGGCCAGTACTGGGCCGAGGGCGCGAAACTGCCCGGCATCAAGCCCGTTCACGTCTTCGAACGCTTTCGCATCGGCGAAGGACTCGAGTACCTCTACGACGCGAAGACCAAGGGTCTCGGGACGATCATCGCGTTGCCCCACATCGGCAGTTGGGAGTGGGGCGGGTCGTACCTCAACTCGCTCGGGCTCGGCATGACCGCGGTCGCCGAGGACCTCGAGCCGCCGGCGCTCTTCGAGTGGTTCAAAGCCAAGCGCGAGTCGATCGGGATCCGTATCGAACCGTTGGATGAACACGCCGGCACGGTGCTCCTCCAGACTCTGAAGGACGGCGGCGTCATTGGCCTGCTCTGTGACCGTGACATCCAGGGCAACGGCATCGAGGTCGAGTTCTTCGGTGAGCGGGTTCGCTTGCCCGCCGGACCCGCGACGTTGGCGCTGCGTACCGGGGCGACCCTGGTGGCGGCGGCCTGTTACTCGGGACCGGGCCGTGATCACTTCGCCGTGATCACTCCGCCGATCGCGACCGAACGACACGGTCGACTGCGCGAGGACGTCACGAGGGTCACTCAGGCGATCGCGGTAGAACTCGAGGGCCTGATTCGTCGCGCACCCGAGCAGTGGCACGTGCTGCAACCTCGATTCGAGGGTGCCTGAGTTGCGCGTCGCGATCGTGTCGTCCTACGCGCTGAGCGCCTACGGCGGAGCCCAAGAACAGGCACTCGCCATGAGCCGTGAACTCGTGCGTCGCGGCCACGACGTCCTCCTGGTCGCCCCCGACGGACACGACCACGCGACTTACGACACGCCGGCCCACGTGGCACGTTTCGGCGCCGTCTTGAAGATCCCGGCCAACGGGAGTCGCGCGCCGCTTACGCTCTCGCCCTCGGCCGCGCGACACGCGCGACGAACCGTCGAGCACTTCGGACCCGACGTCGTGCACTTTCACGAGCCGTTCGCGCCATTGATCGCTTGGGGAGTACTTCGCGCGCACGCTGCTCCGGCCGTGGCGACTTTTCACCGCGGCGGGGCGGGACCGGCGCTGAGTCTCACCAAACCGCTTCTTCGACGACTGGCGAATGACCTTGACGCCGCGGCGGCGGTGAGTGTGTCGGCCGCTTCGACCATCAAAGCCGCGTGCGGGATTGAGACGACCGTGCTCTTCAACGGCTTCGAGATGGACCGGTTCGTCGCGACCCCACGCGAGCGCGGTGACGAGACCGTCTTGGTCGTGCTGGGACGTCACGAGGAGCGAAAGGGCGTGGTCCACGCCATCAACGCCGTGCGCGCACACAACGCCAACAGTGGGGCTGCGTGGCGACTCGTCGTGCTCGGGGACGGACCTCAGCGGCGTTCACTCGAGGCGCTGGCCGCGGGCGACCCACTGATCGAGTTCGCGGGCGCACCGAGCGATGAGGAGAAGCGACGGTGGCTTCGCCGGGCCACTGCGTTGATCGCGCCATCACTCGGCGGCGAGAGTTTCGGGATGATTCTGCTCGAGGGCATGGCCAGTGAGACCTCGGTCGTAGCGAGTGATATCGAGGGTTATCACGAAGCGGCGTCGGGATTCGCCACGATGTTCACGCCGGGCGACGACACCAGTCTCGAAAAGGCGATCGAACGCGCTCTGGACGACGAGACCGCGGAGTCGATTGCGCGAGCGAAGGCGCACGCGAACGAATGGTCGATGGCAACATTGATGGACCGCTACGAAGAGCTGTACGACGTGGCGCGCGAGCGATTTTTAGCCACCCGGTAACCTGAACTCATGGCAACCAAGCAACGCTCGAGGTCTCGGCGCTCCAATCCTTCGCGCGACCGAGGACCGCGCTACGTCGCGCCGGTGCTGGATCCGAGCTGGCAGAGCCCGTATTCGCCCACCAACGCTGAAAAGCACCACAATCAAAAAGTCGTGCGCAGTTTCGCGATGCGAAAGAAACTGCCGCAGAGCATCGGCGTCGGCATCGTGGTGTTGCTTCTGGTCGTCGGCGTGATCGTGGCACCCTGGGTTCCGCTCGTCGGCATCGCCGTGGCCCTGCTCTACGGATGGGACCTGCGCCGTTCGCTCGTTCGCTACGAGTCCAAGGGGCTTACCCTCGGGAACCTCGTCCTCGATGAATTCAAGACCGGCGGCACTGAGAAGGATCGCCTGCGATTGGCCACGGTCATGGACCGACTCGCCGCCACCTTCGGCGTGAACGCCGTCAGCATCTACATCGTGAGTGACCCCGGCTACAACGCCGCGCTGGTGCCCACCGGTCCGGGACTCTCGTTCTTCGTGACCGACGCGTTGATGCGCGACTTCGAACTCATCGAACTCGAAGGCGTCGTGGCGCACTGTCTCGCGCGACACCGCCTCGGACTGTTGTTGCGCGAGAGCGTCGCGTCGGTCGCGGTGACGAGCGACGAATCGCGACGAGCGCTGGCCGGCCAAGGGCTGGCCTACCGCGCCGACGAGGTCGCCGCCGCGGCGATTCGCTACCCACCCGGTCTGGCCGAGGCACTGCGCAAATGCGCCGGTCAGAACCTTCCGAGCACGTCATTTTTCGCGGGCTCGACCTACGCGCAGTGGCGCTGGATCTGGTTCAACATCTGGAGCGGTCGCGCCGGAGATCTCAGTGACCTCGACGACGTCGAGTTACGCGCCCGAGCGTTGGAAGAGTGGTAGAAGTCGTCAATTAGGATTGCCGCTATGAGTTCATCGCACGATTCTTCAATCATCGGATCAGCCGTCGTCAAGCGCGGGTTGGCCGACATGCTGCGCGGCGGCGTCATCATGGACGTCGTCAACCCCGAACAGGCGAAGATCGCCGAAGATTCCGGGGCCGTCGCAGTCATGGCCCTTGAACGCGTGCCGTCGGACATCCGACGCGATGGCGGCGTGGCACGCATGAGCGACCCCGAGATGATTCAAGGTATCCAGGCCGCAGTCACGATTCCGGTCATGGCCAAGGCCCGTATCGGTCACTTCGCCGAAGCCCAGATCCTCGAGGCGCTCGACGTCGATTACATCGACGAATCCGAAGTCCTGACCCCGGCCGACGAAGAGAACCACATCGACAAGTGGGGCTTCACCGTGCCCTTCGTCTGTGGCGCGACGAACTTGGGCGAGGCCCTACGCCGCATCAGTGAAGGCGCGTGCCTGATTCGCTCCAAGGGCGAGGCCGGTACCGGCAACGTCGTCGAGGCCGTGCGACACCTGCGCACCATCAACGCCCAGGTGCGACGACTGCAGTCCGCTGACTCCAACGAACTGTTCGCCCTCGCGAAAGATCTGCAAGCGCCATTGCCACTCGTGCAAGAGGTATCGCACACCGGCAAGCTTCCCGTTCCACTCTTCTGTGCCGGCGGGATCTCCACGCCCGCCGACGCCTCGCTCGTGCTGCAGCTCGGCGCCGAGGCGATCTTCGTCGGCTCGGGCATCTTCAAGAGCGACGACCCCGAGCGCATGGCCAAGGCCATCGTCGAAGCCACGACGCACTTCCGTGACGCGCACGTGGTCGCCAAGGTCTCGACCGGGCTCGGCGCCGCGATGAAGGGTATCGAGACCGCCTCTTTGGAGCAGCGTCTCGCCGAACGCGGCTGGTAGGCGTGGCGCGCGTTGGCGTCCTCGCCCTGCAGGGCGACGTACGCGAACATACGTCGATGCTCGAACGTGTCGGCGCCGAGGTGGTCGCCGTACGAAGCGCCGAACAACTCGATGACCTCGACGGCCTGGTGATGCCCGGTGGCGAGTCGACGACGATTGCCTACCTGCTCACGACCTCGGGTATTCGACCGAATCTGGAGAAGAAGATCGAAGACGGGCTGAGCGTGCTGGGCACGTGCGCCGGATTGATCCTGTTGGCCAATGAGATTCTCGACGGACGTCGCGACCAGTGGAGCTTCGACGTACTGCCGCTGTCGGTGCGACGCAATGGGTACGGCCGCCAGATCTCGAGCTTCGAGACGCTGGTGTACGTGAAGGGCGCCGGTGAAGTACCCGGCGTGTTCATCCGTGCGCCGAAGATCGAAACCTGGTCCGAGGACCTCGAGGTCCTCGCGTTCCACGACCACGGCGATGGTGAACACCCGGTGCTCGTGCGACGGAATCGAATCTGGGGCTGTTCCTTCCATCCGGAACTGACGAATGACGACCGGATCCATCGTCTCTTCGTCGATGCATTGTGAATCTCAGATAGGGTGATTGAGCCCAATCGGGTAGAAGAGGGAACATGTCCGGCCATTCGAAGTGGGCAACGACCAAACACCGCAAGGGCGCCAAAGACAGCGCTCGCGCCAAGGTCTTCGCCAAGCTGATCCGCCAAGTCGAAGTCGCTGCCCGAGAAGGCGGCGGCGACGTCGACACCAACGCGTCGCTGCGCACCATGTACCAGAAGGCCCGCGAGGCGTCGGTACCCCTGGACACGATCGAGCGCGCGATCAAGCGCGGTACCGGCGAACTTGAGGGTGTGCGCTACGAGGCGATCAGTTACGAGGGTTACGGCCCCGACGGCGTCGCGGTCATCGTCGAGACGCTGACCGACAACCGCAATCGAACGAGCGCCGAGATCAGGCACGTCTTCGCGAGAAACGGCGGCACGATCGCCGAACCTGGGGCGGTGTCGTGGCAGTTCGACCGCAAGGGGATCATCGAAGTCAAAGGACCGATCGACGAGGACCAACTCCTCGAGTGGGTCATGGACGCCGGGGGAGAGAACTTCGAAGCCAACGGCGCGAACTTCACGGTGACGACGGAACCCCACGACCTCGGATCCGTGCGAAACGCCCTCGACGGCTACGGCGCCAAGGTGCTCAGCGCGGAATTGACCCTGGTGCCCCAGAACTCGATTCCTGTGAACTCCGAGACCGAAGCGAAGAAGATCCTTCGGCTCATGGACGCCATTGACGACCACGACGACGTCCAGAACGTCTATTCCAACTTCGACATCTCCGACGAGATCCTGGCGTCGTACGAGGGATAATTCCCGGTTCTAGCCCAGATAGCCGTCTAGTATCGAACGTATGTTCGTATTAGGCATTGACCCCGGACTGACCCGTTGCGGCTACGGCCTGGTCGAAGGGTCGTTCCAGGGCGTCGAGTCTTTTCGCGCGATTCGAGCCGGGACCATTGAAACGGACCACGAACTCGCCGTCGAGTTACGTCTCGGTCAGATACTGATTGAGTTGCGCACGTTATTAGAAGAGACCTCGCCGGACGCCGTGGTCGTGGAGCGCGTCTTCTACCAACGAAACGCCAAGACCGCAATACCGGTCGCCCAAGCCAGCGGCGTCGCCGTCGCGCTGGCCTCGGCGATCAATGTGCCGGTGCGCCAGTTCAACGCCCAAGAGGTCAAGTTGGCGGTCACTGGCTACGGGGCCGCGAGCAAGGTCCAGGTCCAGGGAATGGTCGCACGGTTGTGTGGTCTCGCCGAGATTCCCAAGCCGGCGGACGTCGCGGACGCCCTAGCGCTCGCGATCACGTACTTCATGGTCGTGCGCAGTGAAGAGAAATATCCAATCGGGAGCCGCGCGTGATCGGGTGGTTGCACGGCCAGGTCTTGCACCACCACAAGGACGGGGCCCTCGTGCTCGACGTGCACGACGTGGGCTATGAAGTCAGCGTCGCCTCGCAAGAGGACTACCGAGTCGGCGACGTCGTCGATCTCTATATATTCACGGCGGTGCGCGACGACGCGATCGTCCTTTACGGTTTCCCGAGCTACCTGGACCGCGAGTTCTTCGAACTCTTGTTGGTCACGCCAGGCGTCGGACCCTCGACGGCGCTCGCGGCCCTTCGCACGATGTCAACCGGCGACCTCGCCACGGCAATCGAGAGCGATGACGCTAAGAGGATCGCGACCATTCCGGGCATTGGACCCAAGACCGCCAGCCGCATCGTGCTGGAACTGAAGGGCAAGGTCGTCGTGCCGGACTCGTACGTCGCGACGCACGCCCCGCCCCAGAACGACGCCATCGAAGACGCGCTGCGAGGACTCGGCTACAGCACCCAAGAAGTACGCCAAGCCCTGAGCGGCACGACGCTTTCGGACGACGAAGGTGCCGCGTTGCGCCAGGCGTTGCAACTGCTGAGGCGTCAGTGAGCCGCCACGAGATCGACGTCGAGCAGTTGGCTCGCAACGTCGTCGCGCCGCTCGCCGACGAACAGGACCGACGTGCCGAGGTCTCTCTTCGACCGAGCACGCTGGCGGAGTTCGTGGGACAAAAAGAACTGGTGCGCCACCTCGAGATCGTGCTGGGTTCGGCGAGGACGCGCAACCAGACCGCCGATCACTTGTTATTCGCCGGACCGCCGGGACTCGGTAAAACTTCGCTCGCCAGCATCGTCGCCGCCGAGATGGGAGCGGGACTTCGCATCACCTCGGGGCCGGTTCTCTCGCGCCCGGGTGACCTGGCGGCACTTCTCACCGATTTACAAGATGGCGACGTCCTGTTCGTGGATGAGATCCATCGCCTCTCGCGTGGCGTGGAGGAGATCTTGTATCCGGCGATGGAGGACCGGCGCCTCGACGTCATGATCGGACGCGGACCGTCCGCGCGCGCCATTCGACTGGATTTGCCCAACTTCACTTTGGTGGGCGCGACGACGCGAACCGGACTCGTCGCCGCGCCGCTTCGTGATCGATTCGGATTCGTCGGCCAACTCGACCTCTACGACCCGGAAGATCTGACGATTATCGTCAGTCGTTCGGCCGGACTACTGGACGTGACGCTGAAGGGCGACGCGGCGGCGATCATCGCGGGACGCAGCCGTGGCACGCCGCGCATCGCGAACCGTCTGTTGCGGCGAGTTCGTGACTTCGCGGCGGTCCAGGGTCACGACGTAGTCGATGACGACGTGGCCGTCGAGGGGCTGGCGCTCTTCGGCGTCGACGAATTCGGTCTCGACAAGATTGACCGCCGCATCCTGGGACTGCTCTGTCAGCAGTTCGCCAATCAGCCAGTCGGACTGACGACGTTGGCGCACGCCTGCGGCGAAGAGCCGTCGACGATCGAAGACGCCTACGAGCCGTTTTTGTTGCGCGACGGTCTGCTGATTCGTACGCCCCGTGGTCGCGTGGCGACCGAACGGGCCTACCAACACCTTGGAATATCGCCTCGGGGCGGTGGGCTGGTCTAACGCAATCGCTTAAAACGACTAGGGTTTCTTTGTCTATATCTCGGAGGGATTACCTATGTTGTTCGCGGTGAACATGCTGTTGGCGACCGCTAAGAAGTCGTCATTTAGCGGCTACTTAATCCTGATTTATGTGGTGATCTTCGGATCTCTCTATTTCTTCTATATTCGCCCCCGATCCCAGAAGCAGAAGGCCGCTCGACTCAATACTCGAAAGGTCGAGCTCGGCGAGCGCGCCCAGACGATCGGCGGATTCGTCGGCACCGTGGTCAAGATTGACGACGGCCTGATCACTCTACGAGCGGCGAGCGGCGTGGAACTGGACTTCATACCCACGGCCATCGCTCGAAAATACGATCCTCCAGCGGCCGTGCCTGAATCGACCGACGACGAACATAACGAAGAAGGCGACAAGAAGTAATGGCCCAACAGGTCGGTTCTCGACGATCAATGATCGTCAGTCTCATCCTCACGATCGCAATCGCGTTCGGTTCACTGGTGGCGACACTGTCACTTGGATGGGGCCCGAAACTCGGCCTGGACTTGGCCGGTGGCCTCTCGGTGGTTTACAAACCGGCGACGCACGCCACGACCGCCGACTTACAAGAAGTTGTCACGATTCTGAACAACCGCGTCAACGGCCTCGGAGTGTCGGGGGCCACGGTGAATCTGCAGGGTAAGACCGTGGTCGTCAGTGTGCCGGGCGTCACCGACGCCCGCCGAGTCTTAAAACTCGTGGGCGAGACCGCGCAGTTGCTGTTTCGCCCCGTGCTCTGTCAGGTGGCCGAACCGACGAAAAAGGCCAAGACCTATACCGGCTCGATCCCGGCTTGCGCCAGTTCGTATCTCTGGACCCAGAGCGCCCTCGGTGTCACACCGAACAATTCGGTGAACGGTTTTAGTAGCAACTCCCTCGCCGTCGATCCGGCGTATTCGATCGTCAAGACGACAGCGCCCAATAGTGACTTTCCGAACGACAACGTCATCCTCCCGCTCCTCGGCTCCGCCGGCACGCGCTATCTCTTGGGACACTCGGAGTTGACGGGCCAAGCTATCGGCAAGGCCGTCGCGCAACAAAGCACGCTCGGCGCGTGGGTCGTGAACTACACCTTGACGAAAAAGGGCAGCCCCCAGTGGGACAGCGTCGCCAATAAGAACTTTCACCAGGCCCTCGCGATCGAACTCGACGGCGTTATTCAATCGGCGCCGCTCATTCAACCCGGGCAGGCCTCGTTTACGAGTTTCGCCGGCACCGGTGAGATCTCGGGATCGTTTACCGAACAAGGTGCCAAGAACCTGGCGATCGCCATGGAATTCGGTGCTCTCCCGGTCCGACTGAATCCACTCAACACCGTGACGATCTCGCCGACCTTGGGTCATAGTTCGCTCGTGGCGGGCCTCGGCGCCGGTCTCGTGGGCCTGCTGCTGGTGTTGCTCTACACGATTCTCTACTACCGCGCGCTCGGTCTCGTGATCGTGCTCGGGTTGGCGGCGACGGCCGCGCTCTTGTGGGCGATCATCTCGGCGCTCGGCCATACCGCCTTCGCGCCGAGTTTCGATCTCGCGGGCATCACGGGGATAATCGTGTCCATTGGTATCACTGTCGATAGTTACATCGTGTATTTCGAACGGTTGAAAGACGAGGCCCGAGCAGGGCGCTCGCTTCGCACCTCGGTCGACCGGGGTTTCCGCTCGGCGTGGCGCACGGTGTTGGCCGCCGACACTGTGAGCCTGCTGGCTGCAATATTGCTGTACCTCATCGCGGTCGGCGACGTGCGCGGCTTCGCCTTCTTCCTCGGGTTGTCCACCTTGATGGACGTCTTCATGACCTGGTACTTCACGAGGCCGTTGGTGATCCTGCTCGGTCGGCGAAGCACGAGCAGCACATCGGCCCTTTCGATGGTCGCAGGCCTCACGCCGGGAGTGAGTGCCCATGAGTGATGACGTGACGACCGAAGAGACGTCGGAAGAGAAAACTCCGGGACGATTCGGTCGGATCTATCAGGGCCGCACGACGGTTGACTTCGTCGGTCGAAAGCGCACGTGGTTCACGATTTCACTCGTGGTCATCGTGCTCGGACTTGGATCGCTCGGCATTCGCGGATTCAATCTCGGCATCGACTTCAAGGGCGGCAGTTCGTGGGAGGTCCTGGCACCACACTCTTCGATCACGGCGATGACCAACGCCGTCAAGGGTGCCGGACTGACCAATCCGACCGTCGAGAAATTGGGCTCGCAGACCTATCAGGTCACCGACGACATCAACTCGCTCAACGCCACCGCCCAGACCAACCTGACCGATAAGGTCGCTCACGCGATGGCCAAAGCGGCCGGTAAAAACTACAATCAGGTCTCGACGAGCACTGTCGGACCCACCTGGGGTGGTCAGATCACGAACCGGGCGCTCGAAGCGTTGATCGTCTTCTTCATCGCGGTCGTCGCGTACATCAGCATTCGTTTCGAGCCGAAGATGGCGGCGGCCGCCTTCATCGCCATGGTCCACGACCTGCTCGTCACGGTGGGCGTGTATTCGCTCTTTGGTCTCCAGATCACGCCGGACACCGTCATCGCCATCTTGACAATCCTCGGCTACTCGCTCTATGACACCGTCGTCGTCTTCGACCGAGTACGCGACAACGCCGCCGGCATCTTGAAGAGCGGTGACCTCAGTTACGGCGAGATGGTGAACCTGTCGATGAACCAGACGCTCGCGCGTTCCATCAACACCTCACTCGTGGCGATCCTGCCGGTCCTCTCCGTGCTGTTAGTGGGTGCCGACATCCTTGGTGCGACGACGCTCCAGAGTTACGGACTCGCGCTCTTCGTCGGTCTCATGAGTGGGGCCTACTCCTCGATCTTCATCGCGAGCCCGTTGCTCGCGTTGATGAAGGAACGCGAACCGCGATTTCGTGAGATGGCCGAACGTGCGCGACTGCGCAGTGACCAACGAGTTCTCACGCCGGCCGCTGCGGCACTGTTCTCCGGCGACGGCGCCCAGCGCCTCACTCGTTCGACCACCACGACCGGAGCGCTTCCGCGCACGTCCCCCGGCACGCTCTCGCGCGGTACCATTCAGGCGCGCGCGCGCAAACAAAAACGGCGATAGGCCCCCATTAGGCTGGCGCCATGGTCAGTCTCACTTCTCGCTCCGCCGCTGACCCCGCCCTGACCGGGTCGATTGAGCGTCTCATCGGCCGTTTCGTCGAGCACCACGCCGACGGCGACGTCGAGGTCATTCGCCGCGCCGGGGCGGCTGCCATCAAGGCCCACGAGGGCCAACTGCGCCGAACGGGCGAGCCCTACGTCACGCACCCGATCGCCGTGGCCGATATCGCGGCGGACCTGGGGCTCGACGAGGCGACGATCACCGCGGCCCTGTTGCACGACGCGGTCGAGGACACCGGGATCACCAAGGAGTGGTTGGCCGAGGAGTTCGGCGACCAGGTCGCTGCCGTGGTCGACGGTGTCACCAAGCTCGACCGCCTGGAGTTCGACTCCAAAGAGGAACAGCAGGCCGCCACCATCCGCAAGATGTTCATCGCCATGGCCCAGGACTGGCGCGTGCTGTTGATCAAACTCGCCGACCGCCTGCACAACATGCGCACCATCTCGGTGATGCCCATGGCCCGCCAACGCGCCATCGCCCAAGAGACCCTCGATGTCTACGCGCCATTGGCGCACCGTCTCGGTGTGCAACAGGTCAAGTGGCAACTCGAGGACCTCAGCTTTGCGACGCTGCACCCGAAGCGCTACGCCGAGATCGAGCAGATGGTCGCGGCGCGCCAACCCGAGCGCGAGGACTACCTCGGCGAGGTCATGGCGACCCTGTCGAGCAAGCTCGACGAGTTCGGCATCAAGGCCGAAGTTCGGGGACGTCCGAAGCACCTGTGGAGCATCTACGAAAAGATGGTCATCGGCGGCAAGGAGTTCGACGACATCTTCGACCTCGTCGGTTTGCGCGTCATCGTTGACGAGGACCGTGATTGCTGGGCCGTGATCGGCGCGATTCACGCGTTATGGTCACCGGTCCCCGGAAGGTTCAAGGACTACATCAACTCGCCCAAGTTCAACCTCTACCAGTCGCTGCACACGACGGTGATCGGACCGCGGGGAAAGTCCGTCGAGGTGCAGATCCGGACCTTCGAGATGCACCGGCGCGCCGAGTTCGGCGTCGCCGCGCACTGGGGCTACAAAGAAGGTGCCTCGAGCAAGGAAGTCGCGTGGATGCAGCGCCTCGCCGACGTCGAAGAGGAAGAGAACGACCCAATCGCATTCCTGGAAGCGTTAAAGCTCGACCTCGGTCAAGATGAGGTCTACGTCTTCACGCCCAAGGGTCGCGTGATCGCGTTGGTCGAAGGCGCCACGACCATCGACTTCGCCTACGCCGTGCACACCGAGGTCGGCCACCACTGCGTCGGCGCGAAAGTCAATGGTCGCCTCGTGCCCCTCGACACGGTCCTGCGCTCGGCCGACGTGGTCGAGATCGTGACGAGCAAGAGCGAGACCGCCGGTCCATCGCGCGACTGGCTCGCGATCGCGCAGTCGTCGCGCGCGAAGTCAAAGATCCGTCAGTGGTTCCAGCGTGAGCGTCGTGACGACGCGATTGAGGGCGGTCGCGAGGAACTCACCAAGGCGCTGCGACGTGAGGGATTGCCGATTGCGACGTCGCTCTCGTCGAGCGCACTCGACGCGGTCATCACGGGTATGAATCTGGAGGACATCGACGCGCTCTTCATGGCCATCGACAGCGGACAGATCTCGGCGCTCGCCGTGGTCCAACGCCTCGACCGCGAACTGCGCGGCGGCGGCGACGCCGAACAGATGCCGACGACGGTCACGCGCATGCCGCGCACCGGTCGCACGACGCGACGCACGGCCGGCGTCTACGTCGAAGGACTCGACGACGTCATGATCCACCTGGCTCGCTGTTGTTCGCCGGTGCCGGGTGACAGCATCATGGGTTTCATCACGCAGGGTCGCGGTGTCTCGGTACACCGCGACGACTGCTCGAACGCGGTGGCCCTGGCCCAACGCCTCGGCGAGCGCATCATCGACGTCGAATGGGACGGATCGGTCAGTGGTCAGTACCGCGCGGTCTTGGAGGTCATGGCCTTCGACCGGTCGCGGCTTCTCCTGGACGTCTCGAAGGTCGTGGCCGAGTATCACCTCAGTATCATCTCGAGTTCGACCTCGACGTCGGGATCGAGGATCGTGCGCATGGTCTTCGACGTGGAACTCGCTGACCCGACGCACCTCAGTAGCCTGTTGGCGGCGCTGAAGGGCGTCGACGGCGTCTTTGACGCCTTCCGACAACTACCGGGACAGAACAAAAATTCATGAGCGACACCGTCACACCTTTCCAAACCCCCATCGGGACCCACGACGTCCTCGGACCGAACTCGGCCGAGTGGGAGGGTGTCGTCGCGACGTTCGCGCAGTTCGCCTTCCGCTACGGATTTGAGCTCGTGATCACGCCGATGTTCGAAGACGTCGGCGTCTTCAATCGCGGAATCGGTGAAGAGAGCGACGTCGCCAAGAAAGAGATGTACGTGTTCTCGGACCGCGGTGATCGGGTGTACGCGTTGCGCCCGGAAGGCACCGCACCGGTCGTGCGCGCCTTCATCCAGCACAATCCGACGACGCCGTGGAAGGCGTGGTACGTGACGCCGGCCTTTCGCTACGAGCGTCCCCAGGCCGGGCGCTATCGCCAACACCACCAGCTCGGCGTCGAAGTACTCGGCACCGACGACCCGGCCGTCGACGTCGAAGTCATCGCCCTCGCGGAGCGTTTCTACCGGGCGCTCGGGCTTTCGCGTTTCCGTTTGCTCATCAACTCCATGGGCCACGACGTCTGTCGCGCGGCCTACGTGGAACTGCTTCGTGCGCACCTGGAGAAGAACGTCGATCGGCTCTGCGACGAACACAAGGGGACCTGGTCCGTGAATCCGCTTCGGATGCTCGACTGCAAGGACCCGGCCTGCATCGCCGTGACCGCACAAGGGCCGATGCTGATCGACCACATCTGTGACGACTGTCGCGCGCACTTCGACAAAGTGGTCGCGGGGTTGACGTCGATTGGTATCGAAACCCAGTTGGACCCGCGGCTCGTTCGGGGCTTTGACTACTACACCCGCACGACGTTCGAATTCATTGCCGACGCCCTCGGCGGAGCCCAGAACGCCATCGGCGGGGGAGGACGCTACGACAAACTGGCGGAGCAACTGGGCGGCAAGCCCACGAGTGGTATCGGTTTCGGCAGCGGCATCGAGCGACTGCTGCTCACGCGCGTCGCGGAGGGCGTGGAACCGCGCAACTTGGTGAATCGCGCCCTGGACCTCTTCGTCATCGACACGACGAGCGACGACGTCGCGACGGTCTTGGTCGATGAACTGCGCGCCGCGGGATTCGCAACGGCCCGGGCCTACGACCATCGGTCGATGAAGTCCCAGATGAAGGTGGCCGACAAATCGGGCGCGCGACTCGCCCTCCTCGTTGGTCCCCAGGAGTTCGCCGCCGGCGAGGTTACGATTAGAGACTTGCGAAGCGACGACTTCGAGCAGACGCAGCGCCGAGTAGCGCGAAGCGAGGTCGCCTTCGTGGTCGCTGAACTACTGACGAAGAACTGAGCATGTCGAACAACCTTGAATCCACGAGCATGCGCGACCTGTTGTGCGCGTCGCTTCGCGAGAGCGACGTCGGCGCGAAGGTCAGCGTGTGCGGGTGGGTGGCGAAGCGCCGCGAACACGGCGAGCACCTCGCGTTTCTCGACGTCCGCGACCATTCAGGCATCGTCCAGGCCGTTGTCGAAGGTTCGGTCGACGTTCGAAGTGAATACGTCGTTCGGGTCAGCGGCACGGTGACGCGCCGTCCGGAGGGCACGGTCAATGAAAAGCTCGACACCGGTTCGGTCGAGTTGACTGACTGCGTCGTCGAAATATTGGCGTCGGCCGAACCGCCGCCATTCCAACTCGACGATCGTGTTGACGTCGACGAGCAGGTGCGCCTGCGCTATCGCTACCTCGACCTGCGTCGAGAGCACATGCAACGAAACCTGCGGTTGCGCGCCGTGGTGAACGGCGCGATTCGTCGCGCCATGGACGCCCAAGGATTCTGCGAGGTCGAGACGCCGTTGCTGTGGGCCCCGACGCCGGAAGGCTCTCGCGAGTTCGTCGTGCCGTCGCGTTTGCAGCCCGGTGAGTTCTACGTCCTGCCCCAGAGCCCGCAGATCGCCAAGCAGCTCTTGATGGTCGGTGGCTTCGACCGTTATTACCAAATCGCGCGATGTATGCGCGACGAGGACCTGCGCGCCGATCGACAGTTCGAGTTCTCACAACTCGACATGGAGGCAAGTTTCGTCGACCAGGACGACGTACTGGGATTCGTGTCGGTGGCCGTGCTCGACGCCGCCGAGGCCGCGACCGGCGTGCGGCCTGACGATATACCGTCGATGACGTGGGCCGAGGCCCTCGACCGCTACGGAACCGACAAACCGGACATGCGATTCGAGATGTTGCTCCACGACCTCTCTGACGTGTTCGCGGCGACCGAAGTGAGGGCATTCTCGGCGGCCACGGTGAAGGCGATGCGCATGCCCGGCGGCGCGATTTTCTCACGAGCTGGTTTAGACGATCTGACCGCACAGGCCAAGAGTCTGGGTGCGAAGGGCCTGGCGTGGTTCAGGATCACTGAAGACGGCCTCGACTCACCACTGGCCAAGTTCCTCAACGAGACCGAGAGCGCGGCCATTGCCGCGGTTGACGGTGCCGAAGTCGGCGACATGGTGTTTTGCGTCGCTGATGAGTACGCCGACGCTTGCCGCGTGCTCGGCGCCATTCGCACGAAGTTGGGATCGCCGCCGGTCGGCGAGGGACCACATAAGTACGTCTGGGTCACCGAGTTCCCACTCTTCGAAGGCGTGGACGAAGACGGCAATCTGCAAGCGGCGCACCACCCCTTCACGATGCCGCACCCCGATGACATGGAACTGATCGAATCGGACCCGCTCAAGGTCCGCTCGCGGGCCTACGACCTGGTTCTCAACGGCTGGGAGCTCGGGAGCGGATCGGTGCGAATTCATCGCGCCGACATCCAGTCACGAGTCTTTCGCGCACTCGGAATCTCCGAAGAAGATGCCGAGAGTCGTTTCGGATTCTTGCTGGGTGCGTTCAAATACGGCGCGCCCCCACACGCCGGCTTCGCCTTCGGCATCGATCGACTCGTGGCGATCTTCGCCGGCGAAGAGAACATCCGCGAGGTCATTGCCTATCCCAAGACCCAGTCGGGTGCGGACCTGATGACCGGCGCACCCAAGGGCGTGGCGCCCAAGGTGATGCGCGAGCTGCGCATCACCATCACCCCGAAAGGTTCGTGAGTTACGTCGCTCTTCGACGACGCCGTCGCTCAGCGCCTGAAACAGGTCGCGCCACTCGCTGATCTCCTGCGACCGCGCACGTTGGACGAACTCGTCGGTCAATCGCACCTCGTAGGCCCCAACGGCCCGTTGCGCCGATTCGTGGAGGCGGGGGAGTTGTCCTCGATGATCCTCTGGGGTCCGGCCGGCACTGGTAAGACAACCCTGGCGCGTATCCTCGCGAATTCCGCGGGTTACGCGACCGAGAGCCTGTCGGCCGTCACGAGCGGCGTGAAGGACGTGCGTGAGGCTCTCGCTCGCGCGCACGACCGACTCGGCGAACAGGGCCAACGAACCGTATTGTTCATCGACGAGGTCCACCGATTCAATAAATCACAGCAGGATCTACTGTTGCCGGCGACTGAAACCGGCCAAGTGGTGCTTATCGGCGCCACGACCGAGAACCCGTACTTCGAAGTGAACGCCGCGTTGATGAGCCGCTCGACTTTGTGGCGATTGTACCCATTGTCCGCTGAGGACCTCGAGGTGCTCGTGCGAAGGGGGGTGACACTTCGTCAAAGTGCCATCGCCGACGAAGCGATCGAAGCGATCACGTCGGCCAGCGACGGTGACGCGCGCGTCGCGTTGACGACGCTCGATACGGCGATCGTGCTCGCGCGCGCTGACGAATCATCGCCCGACGTCGTCGAAGTCGAACACGTCTCGCAAGCCCGCGACGGTCGTCTCTATCATCAGTCACGTGACACGCACTTCGACCAGATCAGTGCGTTCATCAAGTCGGTGAGGGGTTCGGACCCGGACGGGGCGCTCTACTGGCTCGTCACGATGCTCGAGAGCGGCGAGAGTCCACGTTTCCTGGCCCGTCGTCTCGTAATCCTGGCGAGCGAGGACATTGGTCTCGCCGATCCGATGGGCCTGGTCCTCGCGGACGCCGCCGCGCGAACCGTCGAGTTCATCGGACTACCGGAGGGGCGCCTGACCTTGGCCCACGCCACGATCACGCTCGCATTGATGCCCAAGAGCAACTCGGTCACGCGAGCGCTCGGCGCCGTGACGCGCGCCGTGCAAGAAGGCGGCCTGGTCGAAGTCCCCGATCACCTACGCGGATCGAACTATCGCGGCGCGTCCGAGCAGGGTTTCGGTACCGACTATCAGTACCCACACGATTATGAGCGCGGGTGGGTGTCCCAGCAGTACCTGCCGGACGCGCTCGTCGGCCAGCGCTACTACGACCCCAGTGAATACGGACGTGAGAAAGCACTCGTCGAACAGTGGCGCGTGATGGTGCAACGTGAGGACGAGGCCATTTCCGGGCCGCCGGTAGAGTAAGGGCCGTGGAAGCCGCTCAACTCCGTTCAATTTTCCTGGATTACTTCGCTGACAACGGCCATGCGGTCGTGCCCTCGGCGAGTCTGATCCCGTATGACCCGAGCCTGCTCTTCACCGTCGCCGGTATGGTCCCCTTCAAGCCGTACTTCACCGAAGAAGAGCCCGCGCCCTATCCGCGCGCGGTGTCGGTGCAGAAGTGCTTTCGCGCTCTCGACATCGACATCATCGGCACGACGCAACGCCACCTGACCTTCTTCGAGATGATGGGCAACTTCTCCTTCGGCGACTACTTCAAAGAAGGCGCCATTCGTTTCGCGTGGGGCCTGATCACTGAGGGTTTTGGACTGGATCCCGAGCGTCTCTGGGTCACCGTGCACACCTCGGATGACCAAGCCGAAGAACTCTGGCGCGACCTCATCGGCGTCCCGGCGAACCGCATCCAGCGTCTCGGCGAGGACAACTTCTGGGAGATGGGACCGACGGGACCGTGCGGGCCTAGCTCAGAGATCTTCTTTGACAAGGGCGCGCAGTTCGGCGCGGACGGCGGACCCGAGAGCGGCGGCGAGGATCGATTCGTCGAGTTCTGGAATCTCGTCTTCACGCAGTACGACCGCAGCGCCAACGGCACATTGAGCGAATTGCCGAAAAAGAACATCGACACCGGTGCCGGATTCGAACGAGTGCTCTCGATCCTCAACGGACTGGATTCGGTATTCGCGACGGACCTCTTCGCGCCGTTGCTCGACACCGCGTCGCGGGCCATCAACAAGAACTACGGCGCTGACGAATCAACTGACGTAGCGATTCGGCGCATCGCCGAACACGGTCGAGCAATGACGATGTTGGTGTCCGACGGCGTACTGCCCTCGAACGAGGGACGGGGCTACGTGCTGCGTCGCATTATTCGTCGCGCGATCCTCGCGGCCCGGCGAGCCGGCTCCGAACGACCGTTGACGACTTCACTGGTTGATTCGACGATCGAGAAGATGGGCGGGGCCTACCCGATGCTCGTGAAGGACCGCGACCTCATCGTCGAAGTCCTCGAACGTGAAGAGACCGGATTCGCGCGAACACTCAAGACCGGACTCTCGTTGCTCGAAGAGGCGCAACGTGACGTCGTGTCGAGTGGCGCGAGCGCCTTCCCGGGTATCGTCGCTTTCAAACTGCACGACACGCACGGCTTTCCTATCGAACTCACTGAAGAGATTGTCGCGGAGTCGGGTCTCAGCGTCGAGCGCGGCGCCTTCGACACCGCAATGACCGAACAGCGCCAACGGGCCCGATCCAAGGCCAAGACCTTGAACTTGGCCGACGACGCGCAGTATCGCGACCTGATTGAGAGCCACGGCACGACCGAATTCGTGGGACGCGACGTGTCGCGCTACAGCATCGAAACCGAAGTCCTCGCGTCACTCGTCGGCCCCGACGGCGTTGGCGAACTCTTCCTCGATTCGACACCGTTCTACGCCGAGTCGGGCGGTCAGGTCGCGGACACCGGAATGATCGTCTCTGAGACGGGCACCTTCAAAGTGTTGGACGTCCAGAACGTCGCGGGCGGGCTTTTCGCCCATCGTGGTCTCCTCACTGGTGAACTCTTACCGGGCCAAGTCGCCGTCGCGACGATCGATCCTGAACGGCGCGAGGCGACGCGTCGTAACCACACCGCGACGCACCTCCTGCACTCGGGCCTACGCACCGTATTGGGGGACCACGTTCGTCAACAGGGCTCGTTCGTCGGTCCCGATCGACTGCGTTTCGACTTCTCCCACGGCGCCGGCGTGACGCCGCAAGAGACGACCGAGATCTTGACCCTGGTGAACAGCGACGTGGTCGCCAACGAAGAAGTCAACACGATTCAAACGACGAAGAAGGACGCCGAGACCATGGGGGCGATCGCGTTCTTCGGCGATAAGTACGGCGACCGCGTGCGGGTCGTGCGCGCCGGCGCTCACAGCCTGGAATTCTGCGGTGGCACCCACGTCGACCGCTTGGGCGACATCGGTCAGATCCAGATCGTCAGCGAGGCCTCCATTGGCTCGAATACCCGGCGAATCGAAGGCGTGAGCGCCATGGGTGCCTATCAGCGCAGTCACGACATGGAAACGGCCCTCGGTTCGGTGGCGTCGATATTGAAGAGTTCGGTCGACGACGTCGTGCCCGCGCTGGAGCGCATCATGGAACGACAGCGAGAGTTCGAGAAGGAGTTGTCGTCACTACGTCAAGCGCAGCTCTCACGTTTCGCCGAGGAGTTGCACGCGCAAGTCTCGTCTGATGTCCTGGTGGCGAGAGTGGACGACTATCCGGGGGATCAGTTGCGAACGTTGGCCTCGGACTTGCAACGCCGCGGACGCCGCGTCGTCGTGTTGGTGGGCGCGATGGACGACAGGGTGTCAATCGCCGTGGCGAGTGACGACTCACTCGACGCGACCAACGCCGTCAAGCAGCTGGCGCCTCTGGTCGGCGGCGGCGGAGGCGGCTCTGCGCGCTTGGCGCTCGCCGGTGGACGTAATCCCGGTGGCATTGACGCCGTCTTGAGCGCGGCGGCGGCGCTGTAATTCTCGATGGCGCGAGTTCTCGGAATCGATCCCGGCACCAAACGCTGCGGCATCGCCATCACTAACTCGGCTCAGACCATGGCGTTTCCCCGACCGGCGATTGCTCGCGATAGCGACACTCTGACGAGACTCAACGAACTCGTCGAAAGTGAAGAGATTGGCAGCGTCGTCATTGGGCGACCGATCGCACTTTCGGGGAATGAAACGTCGAGTACGAAGGACGCCGATGAATTGTTCTCACAGTTGTGTGAACGATTGACGGTGCCGGTGATTCAGTGGGATGAGCGACTCACGACGCGCGACGCGCAAAAGTCGTTGTCAGAGGCCGGATTGACGTCCAAAGAGTCGCGTGAGCGTGTCGACAGCGCGGCCGCCGTCATCATGCTGCAAAACTACCTAGATGGGCTCAATGCTGAGTAAGCCGCTGGACCGGATTGTTGCTGGTCTCACTGTGGTGATCGTGATCGTGGTGGCGTGGTTTGTCCTCCAGGTCGACCCGATCTTCCACGGCAAAGGCAAGAACGTCATCGTCACCGTGCACTCCGGCGAATCACTCTCGACGCTGGCGAATGCGATGCACACCAAGGGTGTCATCGCGTCCACTCTGGCGTTCCAAATCGATACCACGTTGTTTGGATCGTTTCAGCTCCAACCAGGTTCGTACGAGATCGCGCAGGGTGCGTCGTTCTCTCGTGTTCGCTCGATCTTCAGTGGGCAACCTAACGTCATCACGGTCGAGGTCTTGGCGGGACAGACGTTGCACGAAGTGGCCGTCAACGTCGCCGCTGGCGAGAGTACCTCCTACGCGGACACATTCGTTACCGTGGCGACGGCGAATCGCACGCCGAGTCCCTTCCTCTCCTCTGGGTCACTCGAAGGTCTGATCGGTACCGGCCAATACATCATCAAACCGGGAGAGTCGCCGGCTCGACTCGCGACGACCATGGAGAAACGTTTCGTGAAACAGGCGGCCTCAGTCGGTCTGACACCGTCGACGACGATACAAGGACTCAGCGCCTATCAACTGGTCATCGCCGCCTCCATCGTGGAGAAGGAGGGCTATTACCCTGTGAATATGCCAAAGGTTGCACGGGTGATTTACAACCGACTCTCGCGCGGCGGTCCCTTGCAGATGGACGCGACCGTCCTCTACTACCTCGGCAAGGACGGCGGAACGGTGACGCCAGCGATGCTCCAGAGCCAGGAGCCCTACAACACCTATCTGAACACCGGACTCACCCCGACACCGATCTGCGCGATCTCGACGATTGCCATGCGCGCGACACTGCGCCCGCCGGTCGGTACCTGGCTGTACTTCACGTTGGTCAATGAGGACGGTCAGATGGCGTTCTCGACGACGTTCGCCCAGCAGTTGAAAGAGGAGAAATTGGCCCAGTCGAGGGGGATCGGATGAACTGGCGTCTCGGCATCGCGGGCTCGCCGGTCGAGCATTCGCTCACCCCACAACTGCAAGACGCGGCTCTGGCGATGGTCGGCTTTGAAGGTTCATCTCGGCGCGTCGAGTTGGGTGCGAAAGATAAGACCAAGCTGAACAAGGTGATGCGCAAGGAGTTCGACGCCCTCTCCATCACGATGCCCCTCAAGGGATTCGGAGTTGAAATCTGCGACGAACTCGACGAACTGGCCGCGCGCACACAGTCCGTCAATTCCCTACTCATGCGCGACGGCAAACTCTTTGGTGCCTCCACCGACGGTGACGGGTTCGTCAACGCCATGCGCGGACAGTTCGACACGGGCGTCGAGGGCGCCCACGTAGTCGTGCTCGGCGCGGGGGGAGCGGCCAACGCCATCGTCGACGGGCTGGTTCGCCACGGCGTCGCGTCGATCGCGGTGCACGGCCGAAATGAAACCAAGGTCGAGGCGCTGGTCGCACTCTACGACAACGTCTACGACTTCTCGCTCACGTACCGGCCGGTTGACTTCATCGTCAACACGACGCCGATCGCGGGACGAGTTGACGAGGCCGCCGTCATGCAGGGCGTCGGGGCGCACACGATCGCCGTCGACATCACGTACGAACCGCGAATGTCGTCGTGGCGCGAACTGCACGAGCGATCCGGATGCGCCAGCGCGAACGGACTGGGCATGCTGGCGTACCAGGCAGCTTTGCAATTCCAGTGGTGGTGGGACACGCCCTTCGACGGCGCGAAACTGCTCGAGGTGATTTCGTGACCGACACCCTGAGTGCGATGTCGTCGCGGATCCGTTCGAAGGATCGTTTGGACCTGGGTCTGGCGTGCGGGCTCATTGCCTTGGGCGTCACTGGCGTCGTCATGATCTACAGCGCGACGCGCCAAGGGCTGATCAACGCCGGCGACAACCCGCATTACTACCTGGAACGTCAAGCGGTATTCGTCGTCCTGGGCATCGTGGTGATGTACGTCGTCTCGCTGATTGACTACCGACGGCTGGAGATCGCGACGACGCCGTTGTACGTCTGCAGTTTGCTGAGTCTGGCCGGGGTGTACGTCGTCGGTTCATCGGCCCAGGGTGCATTGCGCTGGTACAGCGTGGGCATCTTTCAAATTCAACCGAGCGAATTCACAGTACTGATATTGATTCTGGCGATCGCGACGTACTGTCAGCGAAGACCCGACGGACTCACCATGTACGACGTCGCACGGCTGTTGGTGATGTCGGCCGTCCCACTTATTTTCATCGTGCTCCAGCCCGACCTCGGTACGGCGATCATCATGGTCTTGAGCGTTGGCGCAATGTTGGTCGTGGCGGGAGTTCCACCCCGATTACTTACGTTGCTCGCAATTCTCGGAACCGTCGGCGTGGTCGTCGCGTTCTACTTAGATCTCGTCGGGCGTTACGCCATTGACCGCTTCGCCGGGTTCTTGCATCAGAATTCGACCAGCACGCAGTGGGCGAAGTACATCTACAACGTCGACAACGCCAAGAACGCCATCGGTTCCGGGGGACTGCACGGTGCCGGGCTCTTCAAGGGGCTGCAGACGAACCTCGGCTACGTGCCCGAACAGCACACCGACTTCATCTTCACCGCAATCGGTGAGCAAGTGGGTTTCATTGGTTCTGTACTCATCCTCTTATTGCTCGCCTTCGTCGCGTTCCGGCTCTTTCGAATCGGACGGCTGGCCAAGGACACCATGGGTCGCATCATCTGCATCGGCGTCTTCGTCTTCTTCTCCTTCAGTTGTTTCGAGAACATCGGAATGACGATGGGCATCATGCCGGTCACGGGCATCCCACTGCCGTTGCTCAGTTACGGAGGCTCCTCGGCCTTAGTGTTCTTCACGGCCGGTGGCCTGGTGCTCTCTATTTCACGCCGCTCCGGCAATTAGGCTGAATCCCTGATGAGCGACGAACCAACACCAGCGAGTGACGAATCAGGCGAACCGCTCGTTCCCGAAACTTCGGCTGGCGAACCAGTTGACGAGGTCGATTCCGACACGTTGACGTTCAACGTGATGAGCATCGAATCGGTCCTCTTCGACCTCTCGGACTCCTCGCCTCTGGTGCACCTGATTGAAGAGGAGACGCCATACCGGTACTTGGCGATCCCCATCGCTCTGGCTGAAGCCGTCGCGCTGCACAACGCCCTCGACAAGATCGAGGGACGGCGCCCCGGCACGCATGAGGTGATGGCCGAAGTCCTGCGACGTTTGAACGCTGACATCGTCGCGGCGCGCATCACCCGCTACGACGCCGGCGTGTTCTACGCCGAACTCGACCTCATGACCCCGAGGGGTCATGAGGTCTTCGACTGTCGCACGAGTGACGCCTTGATTCTGGCGACGCGCCAGGGCGTGCGCGCTCCCGTGCTCTGCGCCGAGTCAGTACTGCAAGCCTTCTACGCGTGAGAGATCAAGCCCATCACGACGGGCTTATTTGTACGGCAGTCCCCTTGAACCTCTGACGAAGGGGTGGACTTCTGGTCGAATGCAACCGGGCAACTTCGTGGTGAACCGGTACGGGGGGCTCAGGTGCGGGAGCGTGACTGACACCTTGGTGTAGGTCACGCACTCAACGGCGTTGCCGACGGGAACGTCACCACCTTCGACGATGCTTGAGGCGGCACCACCGTGCGCGCGAAGTGTCACCACGGGAATCGACATTGACGCGCCCGTCCCGCCTAGTCCGCCCAAGTATCCGTCCTTCGTCTTCTTCGCCACTGTCGATATGACGTTCGCACCACCGGACATGCTCACCGTCGGATAGCCCACCACGGTGCAGGCGCTCGCGCCGACGTTGGTAATGACGATGAGGTCACCAACGTGGCCGCCCGCGACGCCATCAGACGCAATCTTCACGTCCAATTGAGTCTCTTGACAGCGAGCGCTTGTGTTCGCGAATGCTCTCTCGGCGCGCGACGTGAGCGTCACCATGGTGACAATCACGAGCAGCGCCGTGACGAGCGTTATGCGATTGAGGGAGCGGGTCATGACCATTGCGGCTCCTGAGAAAGTGTTGGTCGTCTCCTTTCGATGGTAGAGGCGACGGCGACGATTAGGGTCGCAGAACTGGTTACGGTTTCTTGAATTTCACGGCGACAATCTCGCCGCCTCGTCGATCGAGACTGTTTTCGTCCGATATCCGAAGGAGCAGTGCGACGATCAGGTAGTTCGCGAAGAGCGAGCTACCGCCGTAGGCGACGAAGGGCAGTGTGATGCCAGTAAACGGGAGCACGCGAAGTACGCCGGCCATAATAAAGAACGCTTGGAAACCCATCATCGCCGTGAGTCCGGTGGCGGCGAGACGAACGTAATCCGACGTCGCGCGTTGAGCGATGTGAAATCCTTCACCGACGAAGGCGGCGAAAAGGCACACGACCAAGATAATCCCGAGGAATCCGAGTTCTTCACCGACGGCCGCGAAAATCATGTCCGAAGTGAGGTCAGAAATGGTGCCCGTCCACAGTGGTCCGAGTCCCAATCCGGTGCCGGTAATGCCGCCGCCAGCTATCGCGTACCAGCCATACGCGAGTTGACAACTGTGGACGGACGATTGGCATATTGTCCATGGGTTGAGCCAGAGCGAAACACGAGCGTGAACCTGGCTGAAATAACTCGCCAGTACGTAGAGTCCGCCGGCGAAGAGACCGATGCCTAAAACAACGTACGTCTTCAGTCCAGTCGTCACCCACAACATTGAGATGAAGAGAGCGAAGAGCAATAAGGCGAAGCCGATGTCGTTCTCGGCGCCGAGGATGGCCATAGAGGCACCCCACGCGAAGAGAATCGGCAACAGGACTTTCAGCGGGACGATTTGACGTCGACCGATACGCTGCGTCGGTGTGGACAGCAGTTCGCGGTTGGCGGCGAAGTAGGACGCGAAGAAGAAGACCAACAGAATCTTGGCGATTTCGACGGGCTGGAACGAAATCGGTCCAATGTAGACCCAGAGTCGCGCTCCACCGAAGTTCCGTCCAATATGTGGCACCAGGGGCAGTAGCAATAGTCCGATTGCTGCGAGCAACGTCAAGTAACGATAGCGATCGAGGTCGCGCACCCGGCGTACGACGATCAGTGTCGCAACGAGGCCGACGGCACTGATGAGGAACCACACGGCCTGAAAGCCAGCAGCCAATGGATTCCACCGAGCAATCTCGACGTACCCTACGCCATTGAGGAGTGTGGCGATCGGCAAGAGAATCTGGGAGGAGTTCGGCGCGAGGAATCGAATGCATACGTGCATGGCGAGCGAGATCGCGATGATGGACGTGAGAAAGACACCGAGTCGGTCGGGCAGGTGGCCCTTCGCACCGAGCGAGGCGAGCACGTAGAACGATGTGATGATCACCCACGCGAGGATCATCAGGCTGAGCTCTGTGAGACGTCCATGTGACACTTCGGTGACGGATGAACTCTTTGCGGGGGCAACGGCAGTATTCGCGTGTTTCGCCACGAATCAACAGTACTGGTCGTACGATGGTTCCATGGATCTCATCGACGCCGAGGAATCGGGCGCTCTCGTCATTGACGTCCGTTCCTTTGGACCGGAAAGGTTTTCGAGTCGCGAACTGTCGCGTCTCGAGTTCGGCGCGCGACTGCTGGACCTCGCCGATGACCACATGTTGCCGATCCTCGATCGCTGCAAGTTCGTCGCCATATTCGCCGACATGATCGACGAGTTCTTCCAGGTACGCGTGGTGAGCCTGGAAGACAAGGTCGCCGCTGGAGTGCAAACTCCGTCGATTGACGGCGTTCGACCTCGTCAGCAACTCGAGTCGATTCGTGAGCGAGTCCTCGCCCTCGTCGAACGCCAGGACCGACTGGTGCTCGACGTCCTACTGCCGGAACTGGCCCAGAAGGGCATCGCGATCGTTGCGTTCAGTTCGCTGGGCACCGAGGACCACGATCGGATGACCAAGTACTTCGACGAAAACGTCTATCCCGTGCTCACGCCGTTGGCCGTTGATCCGGGTCATCCGTTCCCGATGATCTCGAATCTCTCTCTGAACATCGCGGTCTACGTGCGCGATGACGTCACGGGAGAGGAGCGCAGCGCACGCGTGAAGGTCCCGAATTCGCTGCCGCGCTTCTTGCAGGCCAACGAGAACCAGTGGTGCCTCCTCGAAGACCTCATTACCTCAAATCTCAGTCGTCTGTTTTCCGGCATGACCGTTGGACGAGCCGACCTCTTTCGCGTCACCCGAAACGCCGACCTCACGCTGGAAGAGGACGAGGCCGACGACCTGCTCGTCGCGCTCGAGGTTGAACTACGTCGACGGCGCTTCGGAGAGGCGTTGCGAGTTGAGATTCAAAGCGGGATGTCGCCGGTGTTCTTAGAACTTTTGGTCGATCAGCTCGAAATTGATCGATCCAACGTGTACGTCACCGACGCGCCTTTGGGATTGCACGACCTGTGGACGCTCTACGCGATCGATCGGCCGGATCTCAAAGGTGAAGGCTGGTCGCCGATCACGCCTCGGCGTCTCCACGACGGCGAACACGTCGGTGACATCTTTGCCGCCATTCGCGAAGATGACATCTTGCTCCACCACCCGTACGAATCCTTCACGGACTCCGTCGAGATGTTCATCGCACAAGCGGCGGCTGACCCCAAGGTCGTCGGCATCAAAATGACGCTCTATCGCACGTCCGGAGATTCACCCATCGTGGCGTCGCTGATTCACGCCGCGGAGCAGGGTAAGCAGGTGGCCGCCCTGGTCGAATTGAAGGCCCGATTCGACGAAGCGGCGAATATCGAATGGGCCAAGGCCCTCGAAGACGTGGGCGTCCACGTGGTCTACGGCATCGTCGGTTTGAAGACTCACTCCAAGACTGCACTGGTGCTGCGCAGTGAAGGCGCCACCACCGCGCGTTACGTCCACATCGCGACGGGCAACTACAACGGCAAGACCGCTCGAACCTACGAGGACTTCGGCCTCTTGACGAGTGATCCGGCTATCACCGACGACGTGGGCGAACTGTTCAATTTCCTCACCGGCTTTTCTCGGATTGGTGAGTACAAGAAGATCATGGTGAGCCCGCTTTCGACGCGTACCCGGGTCATCGAACTCATCAACCTGCAGCGCGACCGGGGACGATCCGGGCGAATCGCCATCAAAGTCAACGGACTTACTGACCCGATGATCATTGATGCCCTCTACGAAGCGAGTTCGGCCGGGGTCGAGATCCGCCTCGAAGTCCGAACGCTCTGTTCGTTGCGTCCCGGGGTTGCCGGGCTGTCGGAGAACATCACGGTCCACAGTCTGGTCGGAGAGTTCCTCGAACACTCGAGAATCATGATCTTCGGCACCCCCGGTGATCCGGAGTTCTCCATCTGGCTCGGTTCGGCCGACCTGATGGAGCGAAATCTTGATCGTCGGGTCGAGGTGCAAGTGCCGATTGAGAATCGCATGCTCCAACAAGAGTTGCTCGAAGCCTTTGAGGTCACGTGGCGCGACGATCTCTTTACGTGGGTCCTCGGCACGGATCGCCGTTGGCGTCGCCTGCAGGCGGTCAATGATTTCTCAGCCCAGAGCGAGTTCAAACGGCTGGCGTTGCTCCGGTCTCGGGCTCTCGCTTAGGCGCGAGTCCGTTTTCCTTGCGCCACATGAGCGAGGCGTAGGAGATCCCGCCGACGGGGATCGGGATCCAGAAGTTGACGAGGCGGTAGGACAACACCGCGAGGATCGCTTGGCTGTGGGGCACACCAAAGCCGACGAGCGTCCCAATGAGGACTCCCTCGATGATGCCCAGTCCCGACGGCGTGATCGGAATGGCGGCCAGAATGTTGGCCAGTCCGTAGGCGACGAGCAGGTCAATGGGCGAGATCACGCGACCGAAGGACCAGATGAAGACCCACAGACACGCGGCGTCGAACAGCCAATTCAGCGACGCCCACATGAAAGCGGCCCAGAGCGTGCGTCGATTATTCACCAGCATCGTGATGCGGTCGGCGACCTTGGCGATCAGCGCGCTGATCCGGTCGGGATTCACCGCGGGGATTCGACGAGCGAGCCACCGCAGCCAGTTGGCGGCGTGTCGTTGACCCCGGGTGATGAGGAGAATTGTGCCTGAAAACGCCGCCAATAGAAAGACGCCGGCGAGCGCGGCGAATCCGTACGCGGGGTTAAAGCCGCGTAGAGGAATCGAGATCACCAGCGCGAACCAGAAGATCATGTTCAACACGACGGCTGAGCCGGTGCCCTGGACGGCGAGGCCGAAGGCATTGGTGTCCTTGGGAACGCCGAGCTCGTTGAAGATTCGATAGGAGAGCGCGCCGGCCGGTGCGGTACCGCCGGGCACCACGTGACTGATCGCGAGGCCGGCGAGATTGACGCGCAGCAGGTTGTAGCGGCTCGGGGCGAAGGGGTAGAGCACTGATCTCGTCAGTTCGACGTAGGCGTAGATCGCGGCCATCTCCAAGAGCACGGCGACCGCTACGAGTACCGGATTGACGGTCGAGAGCAGGTGCAATGACTTGCGCGCCCCCGCGAACTGGGGAAGCACGAAGTACGCGAGGACAAAGACCAGGGCCCCCACGCTCAAGATGATGCGCACCTCGCGCGGCAGCGCGAATCGCTTCTTCTTAACCGGCTCGGGCATAGCAGTACCTTAAACGCGCCCTCGTGGATGCTCATAGGAATCGGCCGCCAAATCGACGTGATGACCCGTCGGTAGAATTGACCAATGCGTACCCTCGTGGTCCTGCCCACGTACAACGAGATATTGAACGTCGAGCGGATGCTGCGCACACTCCGAAAGGTCGTGGCGCAGTGCGACGTCCTCGTCGTTGACGACGGCAGTCCTGACGGCACGGCGAACGTGGCGCAGGAAGTCGCCGAGGACGTTGGTCAAATCACCGTGCTGCGACGAACGAAGAAGAGCGGTCTTGGGGGCGCCTATCGGGCCGGCTTCGCCTGGGGTCTGGAACACGGCTACGACCATTTCGTCGAGATCGACTGCGATTTCAGCCACGACCCGAACGCGCTGCCGACGTTACTGAACGCGGCCGAAGACTTCGACGTGGTTATCGGATCGCGCTACATCCCCGGTGGTCATATCCCACAGTGGAGTCTCTCTCGCCGCATGCTCTCGCGCGGAGGCAACCAGTACGCGTCGTTGATGCTCGGACTCGCGGTCGCGGACTCGACCGCTGGATACCGGGTGTACTCAAAACACGGTCTCGAGCTCATCGACTTTGAGACCGTGAGCGCCGACGGCTACGGATTCCAGATCGAGATGACGTACCGCGCGAAGCGGGCCGGCGCGTCGATCATCGAGGTGCCGATCTCATTCACGGATCGAGAACTCGGCGACTCCAAGATGTCACGGGCGATCATTGTCGAGGCCCTGTGGTTGGTGACCAAATGGGCGCTCGAGCGGCCGTTTGGTCGCGGCGCTCACTGAACGGCGTCGACGAGCACCGACGAAAGGAAACTGGCCAGTTTGGCCCGGGTCTCTTCTCGTTCGGCAATCGGATCGGACTCACTGACGATGCCGGCGCCGGCCCACGCTTCGAACGTCGTGCCCTTCACGAGCACACCGCGAAATCCGATCCACCATTCGCCGTCGCCGTTGGCGTCCATCCACCCCAACGGTCCGGCGTAGTAGCCGCGGTCGATTTGTTCGAGGCGACGAATCAGTTCGTAGGCGCTCTGGCGCGGCACACCACCGACGGCGGACGTGGGATGCAAGAGGCGCAGTACCGCTAAGGCGTCGGGCGCGTCAGATTCATCACGACACGACGCCTCGATCCACGTGCCGAGATGCGCCAGCGTGCGAAGCGCCACGATGGAGGGACCGGCGTCAGCTTCGACGTTGTCGTACACGCTCTCGAGCGCGCTGACGATCTCGTTGACCGGCACGTTGTGTTCGTGCAGGTTCTTGGTGCTGCCGAGCAACCAGGTGAGGTAGTCCTCGGGATCGACGTTCGGCGGGAGGGCGATCGTTCCGGCCAACGGGTGCGAGCGCAGCGTTCGACCCGTACGACGCGCGATCAACTCTGGTGTGGCGCCGACGAATCGACGCGCGTCGCTCGTGGGAATGCTGTAGATCGTGCACAACGGCTCACGATGTTGAAGACGTTGTGCGACCGCCGCGGCGTCGATGGCCTCGGGTACCGTACCGAGAACGGAACGCGCGAGCACCACCTTGTCGATCTCCTTGGAACGAAGGATCTCGACCGCGAGGGCCACGTTGTGCGCGTATTCGTCGGGGGTCGGCTCCAGGGCGAGCGATCGCAGAGTCTGGGTCTCTTGGACTGGTGGCGTCGCGGCGTCGAGCACCTCGGCCCACGAAGTCGACCCCTCGAGGCTCGTGATCCACGCCTCACCATTGCGCGATTGCGTGATGCAGTACTCCGGCACGTCGAGTTGGCTTGGGGTCGAACGATCGAATGGCAGTGCGCCAAAGGCGATGACACCTGAGCCGGGGGGACCGTCGTCGCCGTCAAAATCGTGTGTGCGTAGCGAGGACGTGGCGTCGAACGGCGCGTCCAAACCCTGTTCCAGCACGACGTGTTCGACCGCCTCGCCGAAGCCGACGCGGATGACGTCGCTGGTCTCAATGAGCCAGCCTTCGCGCGCGCCGAGCGTGCGCAGGGCTTCGAGCGATTGCTTCGGAATCTTTTGGCGTTGGAACCTCACGACGTCCTCGTCGCCACGAACTGTTGTGAGAGACCACCCATGACGCGACGGTGATTGACCGCGGCGAATCCCGATCGATTTAACATTCGAACGATCTCCTCGCTCGCCGGGAGGTACGCCGTCGACGCCGGGAGGTAGTGGTACGCGGCGCGGTCCGAGACGAGTGATCCGATGAACGGCACGACGCGGCGGAACCACACGCGAAATCCGGCGCGAAGTATTCCCGAACGTGGTTCGGCCACTTCGAGGAGCGACAACCGCCCGCCCGGGCGAACGACGCGGGCCATCTCGTCGAACGTGGCTGACAGATCACTGAAATTGCGAAGCGCGTAGCCGCACGTCACGCCGTCGAATCCGGCCGTTCGAAACGGAAGGAGCGACGCGTCGGCCTGGACGCGTTCGTCCATGCGTTTCCCGGCGCGCAGCATTCCGAAGCTCAGGTCGGTCGCGACGGCGAGGTGACCTTGTCGCACGAGTTCGCGCGTGAAATCGCCGGTGCCCGCGGCGACATCGAGGACCACGCTACGGCGCGGCAGGCGCAGGTCGCTGACCGCTCGTCGACGCCAGCGCGAGTCGAGTCCGAAGGTCATCAGCTTGTTGACCAATTCGTAGCGCGACGCAATGGCGTCGAACATCGCTCGGACCTGTCGGGTCTTCTCTTCGCCTTGGGGGAGGGGGGTGGACAACGGACTCAGCGGTAGTAGCGAAAGACCACTTGCGCGACACACGACGGCTTGGGGGCGTCCTTCACCTCGACGACGACGTCGAGCGCGACCTGAACGCCGCCGGCGATTTCATCGACCGACGCCAGCGTGGCGCCGGCGCGAATCTCAGATCCGACCGGTACCGGACTGGTGAATCGGACCTTGTTGGTCCCGTAATTGACACCCATGGCGACGCCGTCGACCTTCATGACGCTGCCGAGCAGTACCGGGATGATCGACAGCGTGAGGTAGCCGTGTGCGATCGGACCACCGAAGGGTCCGGCCTTCGCGCGCTCGGGGTCCACGTGAATCCATTGATGGTCACCGGTCGCGTCGGCGAACAGGTTCACCTGCTCTTGGGTCATGGTCCGGTACTCGCCGTAGCCCAGGTGCGAGCCCACGAGTGCTGTCAACTCTTCGATGCTGTTCACGTGCGTCGTCATAGAACCTCCAAAATGAACTCTAGACAATCGGCACTTCCAGGGAGCCGCCGTCAGCGCTGCGTAGGATTGGGCAATGAGTGAAAGCTTCCACCCCGAGAAGCATCGCAACGTGGCGGGGAGTTGGTACCGCGCGTCGGTCTTTGGCGTGAGTGACGGACTGGTCACGAACGCGTCGCTGATCCTGGGTTTCGCCGGCGCGAATCCCGGCCACAACATCGTCCGATTGGCCGGTCTCGCGGGACTCGTCGCCGGGGCCTTCTCGATGGCGAGCGGCGAGTACATCTCGGTACGGGCGCAAAAAGAACTGCTCGAATACGAGATCGACGTCGAGCGTAAGTCAATCGAAGAGTCGCCGGTCCAAGAACAAGAAGAGTTGCGCCAACTCTTCGTCGCACGCGGAATCGAAGGGGAACTGGCCGAACGCCTCTCAACCGATCTGATGCGTGATCCGGAGATGGCCCTTCGCACGCACGCCCGCGAAGAGTTGGGCGTCGATCCGTCGACGACCGGGTCGCCGTGGGGCGCCGCGGTCTCGTCGCTCTTCTCCTTCGCTATCGGCGCGTTCGTCCCGCTGCTCCCATGGATCGTGACCTCGACCGGCAATCCGGTCCTGTGGTCCATCGTCCTGGCCGTATTAGCGGCCGCGGTCGTCGGTGGCATCATTGGCTGGTTCACGCGTAACGGCATCTTCAAATGGGCGCTACGTCAAGTCCTGGTCGGCGCGCTGGCCGCGGCCGTGACGTTCGGTATCGGTCGACTCGTCGGCTATCACTAGTTTCGGTGAAAGTGCAAGAGCCGGTCGTCGCGTTCGACCTTGAAGCCGAGGGACTCGTAGAGTTTGAGCGCCCCCACGTTGGACTGCTCGACGAAGAGAATCGCCGTCGATACGCCCTTCTTTCGTAAGACGTCCAGACCCTGGGTCACCATGACTCGACCCAGGTTGCGTCCCTGAAAGTCCGGGTGGACCGAGATGATGTAGATCTCACCGAAGCGGTCCGGGTGAAGTTCGTGCACCTTGGTCCAACACGAGGCCGCGAGGCGTCCACCGATCTCCAAGAGCAAGAATCCCGAAGGGTCGAACCACGGTTCACTCGTGCGTTCGTCCAGGTCCGAGCGCAACCAGGCGCCCTGTTCCGGATGATCGGCGAAGGCGGCGTTGTTCTGTTCCAGCCACGCGTCTTCGTCACGACCCGGCTCGTAGTTGCGCAGTATGGCGCCTTCGGGAACGTCCACGGTGTTGACCGGCAGGGCCACTTGCATCAGTTGCAAAGTTCGAACGACCTGGCACTGGGAATGGTCGGGGACCATCGAGCCGCGCGTCCACCAATCGAGGGATTCGTGGTGGGTCAGCAGGTTCTGCAGGAGTTCCTCGTCGATGCCGCCGCCGCACATCTCGACCGTTGCGTTCTTGGTACCCGTGGCCATGGCGTACTTGACGAGAAGGCCCTCGTGATCGAGCAGCCAGTGCTCGGCCCGCCAGCCGTGCACGACGATGCGACGTCGACCTTCGTCGATAGCCTCGCGCCCCAACAGTGACTCGGTGCGGTTCAAGAGATTCAAGACTTCGAGTCGACGTTCGGGCGTCAGCGAGTGACTGCGTTGCCACGAATCGTTCATGAGCGCAGGTTACCGTCGCTCTAGGGGATTCGACCCACTACGCGATTGAGTCGACGCAGCAGCGCGCCCAGTGTTCGCTCAGCGGCAACGAGCTCGGAGTAGATATCGGGCGGCATCGCCGAACCTTCGGTCTCGACCAGCGCGCTCACCCGAAGCGACAGCTCGTTCATCGTTGAAGTTATCGTATTCAGTTCGTTCTGCATGCTCATTGACGTGGTCCTTCGGGTTGGGAGCGTCTCGCGCGCTGGCGAATACTGTAATGGTCGATGGATACTGCGACCGACACCGAGATCGACTCGACGCAGCTCTGGTCGAGCATCGTCGCGAGTGGTCCCGACGCGCTGTCGTTTCTCCAGGGTCAGTTAAGTCAAGACATCGCGACGCTGAGCGATAGCGGCGTATGGTCGCTCCTGCTGGCGCCCGACGGCATCGTCGTCACGTCCGTCCATGTCTCGATGGGTCCCGACAGCTACCACTTGGCGGTGTCACGCGAGCTCGGTGACGTCGCTCTCGCGCGTCTTCGACGATTTCTCCTTCGTACCGCCTGCTCGCTCGAATTGATTGATCTCGACCACGGACCGTACGACACGTTACGAGAACAGATCGATGCTGGTCGTCCCGGCCCGGCGGAGTTCGCACGAGGTCTCACGCCGCAATGCTTCGGCGCCAACTTCGTCGCCGCCTCGGTGTCATTCACGAAAGGCTGCTTCACGGGACAAGAGTTGGTCGGGCGTCTCGACGCACGAGGCTCGAGCGTTCCGTGGCGCATGGTGCGCGTCACCGCACCGAACGAAGCGCGCATCAATGAGGTACTCACGTCGAAGGGCCCGGCGGGGCCGTCGGGACTTACGACGTCGACGCGCAGTGGCGAGAGCGTCAGTGGTCTCGGATTCGCTCACCGGAGCCTGTTCGCCAGCGAGGAACTTCAACTCGCGACCGACGTGCGCGTCGAGGAGATGGCCTGACGCCACGGGGCACGGACCGTTAACGTGGGGCCCAAGGAGTCGACGCGTGCGGTTGAATACTGAGGGTATATTCATCAAAGTCTCTGGCGTGACGACCGAAGACGACGCGCTGTTCTCCATTGGCCTCGGGGCGAGCGCCGTAGGATTCGATTTCGGGCCAACGCCGCGCCAGATCTCGGTCAACGCCGCCCACGACATTGTTCGACGCCTACCCGTGGGCGCGATTTCGGTGGGCGTGTTTCGAAATGAGATGCCCCAGCGCATCGTGGAGATCGCTAACACGCTCGGACTGACGGCGGTCCAGATCGACGGCACCGTCACCAGTGAGGAACTGTCCTACGTCTCAGAACGCGTCAACACGGTACTGCGCAGTCTGCCGAGCACCGCCAATCACGACGTGGTGCGTGCACTCTCGGGCGTGGACTATCTCGTCGTGCCGGAATCCGATGATCACTATTCGTTGATGGACTGTCTGGAGCTCTTCAGCGATCAAGAAGTTCGAACGCCGATCATCGCCTCCGGCGGACTCACACCCTCGAACGTCGTCGACATCGTGCAGAACTACCCAGTGTGGGGCGTGGACGTGCGCGCGGGCGTCGAGAAATCGGTCGGCGAGAAGGACCCGGTACTCCTTGGACAGTTCATCGCGAATGCCCGGTGGGCATTTGACAACACCTACGCCGAACGCCACCACGACGAATGGCCAATGTAAAAAGCCTTTCGCCGACGGACGTTTCATCGGCGGTGCCAGTGAAGCGGAGTCGTCAAAGAAGGTGCGCGAAACGAGAACCATCTTCGAGACTTTTCACAGAATTGTGGTGTGACTGCTAACGTGAGGTCTCCGCATTACGCAACCGCTTACAGAATCACGTAATTCTCAATACTCTTCGTCGATGTGGTCACGGTAACACTGTGATCAATAGGGCAATCGTCGATTCCGAAGACGGGAGGATTTTCCGCGATGGTTGAGTCCGAAGAGTCGGCTCTGTCGGCACGCCCGATCGCTCACAGCAAATTTCCTCTGGTCGATAGAAATCACATTCTCCAAGAGCTCGAGACGATTTTCTCGGGTTCGGTCCCATCGCACAACGGCTGTCTCTCGGTCGAAGGCAGCTGGGGAATGGGCCGCACCGCACTATTGAACGCGGCGTGCCTGAGCGCCCAAAGTGCGGGCTGCATCGTCCTGCGAACACGCGGGGACAATTCTGGGCGCCCGGCACCTTTTGGTGGGCTCCTTCAACTCATCGAAGATGTCGCGTCGTTGCGCAGCGCCAACGAGGAGATTGTCGAACAGATCCAAAAGGTGCTCGGCCGTCTTCAACGCGACGGGGAGCGCAATTTTGACGCTCTCGGTGCGGCCTTTTACGGCCTCGTACTGTCGGTAAGAAAACTGGGGTTCGTGTTGGTGGCGCTCGACGACGCCGACATGGTCGATGACGCAACGATGATGACCCTCGAATATTTCTTTCACCGCCTCGACGATCAACAGATCTGGCTATTGACGACCTCGCCACCGCGCCTCTCCGGCGCGCCACCGCTGGTGATCGAGGAGTTGCTCGTCAATCAAGACGTACGTCACTTCGAGTTATCCGCACTGAGTCGCGAGGGCGTACGAATCATCCTGTCGACGCAACTCAACGTTGAGCCGGAGCGTGGATTTGTCGACGCGGTTCTGGAAGCGACGAGCGGTCGTCCGCAGTTCGTGGTGGAACTGGCCCGGGCCTGTCGTGACGAACACGTCACACCGGATGACGCGGCGGCGAGCCAGCTCGATCGATTGGCCATGTCGCATATCTCACGAAGTGTTGCAGTTCGTCGCAACCACCTCGGCACGGGCGCGCAAGATCTTCTGGAGTCGTGCGCGGTCTATGGAGACCTCGGCAACGTCACCCCCGTACTGCGCGTGGCCGACATTGATCCGGATACCTCTGAGCGCGTGATCGACAGCCTGAAACACGCTGAATTACTATGTCCGAGTCACACGCTCGCCTTCGCGGCTCCCATCGTGCAATGGGCGATCCTTCGCGACATTCCTTCGTCGCGTCGTTCCCGACTGCACTCGCGATGCGCCGATCTTCTGGAACGGGGCGGCGCCGACGAGTCGGTGGTGGCGTCACATCTTCTTGCGACGGAGCCGGCTTGGAGCGAGGACGTGGCCCAGAGATTGAAGGTCGCCGGAAGAAGTCTCCTCGACCGGGGCCACGTACCCCTGGCTATGAAGTGCCTTCGGCGATCGCTGAATGAAAGTGCTCTGGCGAAACAAGAATCGTCATCGTGGCTCGACCTGGCCGAATGCGAAATCGAGTTAGACCTTCGAACGTCCCTGTCATCCTTTCAAAAGGCTCTCACACTGGGGATGGTTGAGGACGAGAAGGTCATCAAGATCGCGTTGCGCTTGACGCACTCGCTTCGTGATTGGCCCGAGTTGCGCGCGGAGGGCGTTGCGACGCTCCAAAGCCTGTCGTCGCGTCTTCACAATGTGGATACGACACTCCAACTTGAGTTCGAACTCGGCCTCACGCTCCTCTCGGGTCACCCGGCACAGCAAAACTATGGTGTCGCGAGGATTGGGGTGCTCGTCGCCACTTCGGACCCGCGCACGCCCGCCTCGCGCGCCGCCCGAGTCTTCCTCGATCTCCTTCAATTCGAGAGTGATCCAAAGGTGACCGCCGACGGCGTCGTTGAAGTACTCGTGGCGGCCTTCCAATCAGATCAGATGCCGGTGGGCGGCTTCGCCAGCGAGGTGATTTTGACGCGAGCCTGTCGGATGCTACTCAATGCCGACGAATTCGCCCGGGTCGACCACATCCTCGAATTGGCGTGTTGGCACGCCCGAGCGGTCGGTGACCTCGCCGGTGAGGATGACGCGCTTCGACTCGTGGTCCTATCAAAGCTCTGGCAAGGTTCGCTCGACGAAGCCGACGAGGCCTGTCGTCGACACGACGAACTGGGCGCGGGCATCCCTTTGCGACAATTGGTTGGAGCGTCGGACCTCCTCATTGCCCACGGCCGGACCGAGGAGGCACTTTTCAGATACGGTGCGACGGAACTCGAACGCATCGTGGACCCGCTCGATCGAGCGAGCGCGCACGTCGAACGTGGTCGCCTCTACGTGGCGCTCGACCGTACTGACGAAGCACTCGATGAGTGCTATCGCGCCAAAGAGACCGCCGAGCGCGCCGGCATACATAACGAGATTCTGGTCGGGTGGCGACCACTGGCGGCGCGGGCGCTGGCGTCAGTGGGACGATGGGACGAGGCGAAGGAATTGGCGAGCACGCACCTCGATGCGGCTCGCGCCTTTGGCGCCCGTCGCAGCCTCGGCGCGGCGCTTCGAGCAATGGCCGATTCGACCCAAGACCTCGATGACCGTGTGAATTGGCTCATCGAATCGGTCAAAGTGCTCGACGAGTCCCCGGCACGACTCGAGAAGGCCGGAGCCATGATCGACCTCGGTGTGTCCTTGATCGAACGGCGCGACGCGGAGACCGCACGCACACTGTTTCAGCAGAGCGCGACGATCGCATTGGCCTGCCGAGCCCAGCGACTGGTGGAGATCGCCAATTCGCACCTGCGTTCACTCGGATCGAGACCGCGCCAATTCGAATGGACGGGAATGGACTCGTTGACACCCGCCGAGTTGCGTGCGGTGAACTTGGCCGCTGCGAACGTGACGAATCGCGCGATTGCGGGCAAGCTCTTCGTGAACGTCAAGACGATCGAGGGCCACCTCTCGAAGGCCTATCGCAAGCTGGGAGTCGCCTCGAGATTCGAACTCGCTGAAGTGATCCGTGCTCATTCGATTGAGAAGTTCGACCATGCCGGACTCGCCGATTCCACCCCGCGTAGTCCGATGACTGAGAGTCGTACGCCGCGGAAGTAGCCGGCTCAACGCCGCAGGCGCGAGTGGCGCGGCGCGCGCTAGGCGTGGAAGCGTCGGAACACGACGCTGCCGTTGTGGCCGCCGAAGCCGAAGGAGTTCGAAAGGATCACTTCGACGTCGACCTTCCGAAGTTGTCCGATGACGACGTCGAGGCCGACTTCGGGGTCGACGATCGTCGTGCCGGCCGTTGGAGGTATCACTTGGTTGACCAAGGTCATCACTGACGCGACGCCCTCGAGGGCCCCCGCCGCGGCCAAAGAGTGACCGAGATGCCCCTTGATCGACGTGACCGGGGGAGCGCTGTCACCGAAGACCTTGCGAACGGCGACCGATTCGGCGAGGTCATTGAGCGGCGTTGACGTACCGTGCGCGTTGATGTGCGACACATCACTCGTCGTGATGCCCGCGTCCTCGAGCGCCAGCTCCATGCACCGAATGGCCCCGTGGCCGGAAGGATCCGGTGCCGTGATGTGGTGCGCGTCGGCGGTCGAGGCCGCCCCGAGGACCTCGGCGTAGATGGTCGCGCCGCGAGCGATCGCGTGCTCCCACTCTTCCAAGATCAAGATGCCGGCGCCTTCGCCCATGACGAATCCGTCACGGTCGACGTCGAAGGGTCGTGAGAATTCGGTGTTACTCAGCGCGGTCATGTTGCGAAAGCCGGCCTCGGCGATTTCGACCATTACCGCTTCGGCGCCGCCGGCGACCGCGACCGAACTGCGTCCCGTTGCGACCAGGCGAGCGGCGTTGCCGATGGCGTGGGTACCGGCCGCGCAGGCGGTCGTGACCGTCTCACACGGACCGCCCAGTCCGAATCGCATGGAGACCGCGGCGGTCGCGGCATTGGGCATCATCATCGGCACCATGAAGGGCGAGACGCGGTCGGGCCCTTTCTCTGACAGGACACGGAACTGATCGAGCACGGTCTGCAGTCCGCCAATACCGGTGGTGACGATGCTGCCGGCGTCGACGAGCGGCCCGGCGAGGCCGCTCTGGCGCCACGCTTCGTCGGCCGCCATCAGTGCGTAGAGCGTGAACGGGTCGAAACGACGAAGTTCCTTGGGGCCGCCGATATGCGTGGCGTCAAAGGGCGCGATGCGTTTGCTCTCGGGCGCCGTGTTCTTAAGAAGTGCGTTCCACAACGCCTCGACACCGACGCCGGCGCAACTGATTGCGCCGAGGCCCGTGACGGCAACCCGGTATCCAGGAACTGGCCCCGTCGGGGTGGACGCGACGCGCACTACAGCTTGGCGTAGATCAGTTCGAAGGCTTCGCCGACCGTGCGAATGTCCTTCAGTTCGTCTTCGGCGACTTCAATGTCGAAGGTCTCTTCGAGCGCCATGACGAGTTCGACGAGGTCGAGGCTGTCGGCGCCGAGGTCGTCGCTGAACGAGGCCTCCAGTGTCACCTTCGAAGGATCGACCGCCAAGACTTCGACGGCCGCGTCGGTGAACTTACTTAATGCTTCGTTGCGGTCCATGAAATTGCCCCTTTTTTCTGTCGCTCCATGGTACTCAAACGCCGCCCCCGCTCAGTCATTTAGAGCCCCATCGCGAGGCCGCCGTCGACCGCAATGACGGCGCCGGTGATGTAGCGCGCCTCGTTACTGGCGAGGAACCCGACAACCCCAGCGATATCACTCGGCTGGCCAATCCGGTCCATGGGGATCATGGCGGCCATGGCGTCCTTGGCGGCGCCCAGTTCACTGGTCATATCGGTGTCGATCAGTCCCGGCGCAACGACGTTCACCGTGATGCCGCGCGACGCGACCTCTTTGGCGAGGGCTCGGGCCAGTCCGACGAGGCCGGCCTTGGCGGCGGCGTAGTTCGCCTGACCGGGTACACCGACGAAGGCACTGATCGAACCGATGAAGATAATCGACCCGGCGCGCTGGCGCACCATGGAGGCCATCGTCGCGCGCGCGCCGTAAAAGGCGCCGTCGAGGTCGGTTGAGAGAACCTCGCGCCACTGATCATCGGACATCCGCATGGCCAGTCCGTCACGGGTGACGCCCGCGTTCAACACCGCGACCTCGACCGGACCGAATTCGGCGATCGCTGATTTCACCGCGTCGTTTAGCGCAGTGGAGTCCGCGACGTCGAGAGCGAAAGACTTGGCACAGCCGCTCGGCGCGTCACCGGAACGCGAGAGTGCGACGACGTGGTCGCCCCGGGCAATGAACCACTCGGCGATCGCGGCGCCGATGCCGCGACTGGCGCCGGTGACGATGACGTGTCGGCTCATAGTTCGATCGCTTCGAGGTCGCTCAACGTCGCCGGCGCGAACTGGCGTTCGAACGTTCGGATTCGCTTCGTCAGCCCCGTCAGGACACCGCTCGGCGGCATCTCGATCGTGGTGGTCACCGTGTCGGGTAGGGCCAGGGTCGCGTCGAAGAACTGGACCGGCGAGGTCAACTGTCGCGATAACAGATCTCGCCATTCGTCGGACGACGCGTGCACCGTGGCGTCGACGTTCGAGATGAGTACGGCGTCGGTCGTACCCCACTCGACACTCGTCAGTGCCTTGTCGAGTTCGTCCTGGGCCGGGGCCATGAGCGGTGAGTGAAACGCACCGCCGACCGGAAGCGGCGTCGCTCGGCGCCATCCGAGTTCCTTGTGTCGTGCGAGCAGGTCGTCCAGGCCCGCGCGCGTCCCGCTCACGACGATCTGTCCGGGGCCGTTGACGTTGGCCACCCACACGCCGTAGAGCCCGTCGAGCGCGTCACGCGCACCATCATCGCCGCCCATCAGCGCGACCATGGAACCTTCGGTTGCGGCGGCGGCGCGCGCCATTGCCGAGCCACGAACGCCGATGAGTCGAGCCCCGTCCTCGATGGACATGAGCCCCGACGCGACGAGGGCACTGAATTCCCCAAGGCTGTGTCCGAGTAGGTAGCGCGGTCGGATGCCCCGCTCGACCAGGTCGTAGTAGCCGACGATGGAAAGCGCGAAGGTTGCGATTTGGGCTCGATCGGTGCGCACGACCTCTTCGTCGGAAGCGCTGATTAATATCGCCGCGACGTCGAGGCGCGCCGCGTCGCTGACACGCGCGAGGATCTCCCAAAAGCGCGGTGACTGCCACTCGACGCCCGCGGCGCCACTGAGTGAACCCTGACCGGGGAAGAGTGCGACGACGTCGTCACGAAACTCGAGCGAACCTTGATCTGACATCTTCTTACGGTAACAGCGTGCCCGGAGTGGGACTTGAACCCACACACCCTTTCGAGTAAAGACTTTTGAGGCCTCCGCGTCTGCCGATTCCGCCATCCGGGCTGAGCGAGCAACTTTAACAGCCAACCTAGTGTGGCCAAGATGAAGGTGACGTTGTGGCGACAGGAGACGGAGATTCGCATTCCCGTTCGCTCCGCGGGGCAGCTCCACAAGGAGCGTTCGCGACTCTTTCTAGGTGTCGAACACGACGGCGTCGCCGGCTACGGCGAAGTCGCGCCGCAGCTCGAGGAACTGAACGGCGACGCCGCGATTCTCGACGTCATCGACGAAGTTCGTGTCTTCGTCGTGCCCCAGCTCCAACAGATCATCGAGCGCGAAGGTGACCTGCCGTCGTGGACCCGCATCGCGCGCTTCGCCGGCTCGCGCGCCGCGAGCAACCCGGCGGTGGCGTTGCTCGAAATGGCGTTGTTGGACCGCGAACTTCGTGCGCTCCATTCGACGATCGATTCACTCTGGCCCGTTAGATTCGACACGCCGCTGCAGGCGACGTTCTCGTTGATAGACGACACCGCGATCAACCTTGATCCCTCGGTATCTCGGGTGCGCGCCAAAGTGTCTGGGAACCCACTGAGTCCTAGGGCGTTGCGACTTCTCGAAGCAAACCCTGTGCCGGTGCTGCTCGATTACAACTGCAGCGCTCGCAACGACGCAGAGGTCATTGAGCAGGTCCGACAGATTCGCGATATCGCTGACGTGGCGGCCGTCGAGCAGCCTTACGACGTGGGCAACGTCGTCGACACGGCGCGCCTGGCCGAACAACTCGATGTGCCGATCAGCATTGACGAAGGCGTGCGCAGCATTCGTGACGTCGGCCAAATTGTGCGCTATCAGGCCGCCAGGATCATTTGCGTGAAGCCGGCACGCGTCGGCGGCCTCGCAAATGCCCGAACCATCATCCTTCGGGCCCAAGAGGAGGGTCTGCGACCGTACGTGGGTGGCTTCTTCGAATCGCCCTACGCGCGCCGGGTCCACCGGTGGCTGGCGAACAGTTGCGTCGACGAACCGAGTGACCTCAGTCCCGTTGACGTGGTCCATGATGGCTATTCACGTGAAGTCGACACCGTCGCCTACGGCTTTGGCGTGCGCCCGTCGGCCGAGATGCTCGAGCGAGGGGCCGTTCTGGTGGACGTTGAAGTGAGGATTTAGACTCTCGCCATGAGTTCGCGCCTATACAAACGACGACTAAAAGACGTGCAGCGCCATCTCAACCAGGCGCGCGAGAGCTTGAACGTCCTCCAGGAGCAGGTCACGGTCTGGAATGACGCGCTCGAAGACTCGCGGATCCGCGCGCTGGTCTCTGAGACGCCGCTCCAGGCCCACGAGTACGACGACCTCTCTCGTCACGTTGCCGTCGCGAACGCCGAAATGAATCGACGCGCCGAAGAGGTGCGTGAACTGGTCGAGGCACGCGACGAGTTGTTGCGCGATTGGACGCCGGAGGACGATCGTGGATAAGCGCGTCGTCATCGCCGACGACGAGTCGATCATCCGACTCGATCTCAAAGAGATCCTCGAAGGTGACGGCTACCTCGTGGTTGGTGAAGCGGCCCGCGGCGACGACGCACTCACCATGATTCGTGAACTCAAGCCGGACCTGGCGTTGCTCGACGTGAAGATGCCGGGCCTGGACGGCATCGAAGTCGCCAGGGCGCTGAAAGGAACGAACATCGTGGTGGTGTTACTCACGGCCTTCAGCCAGCGTTCTCTCATCGAGAGCGCGCGCGACGCCGGTGTCGTCGCCTATCTCGTCAAGCCCTTTCGATCGAGTGAGATCCTGCCCAAGTTGGCCGCCATCTTGTCGCCGGCCGCTGAAGAACGCGACGCCGAGGTGCCACACGTCGAGGACAAGATCGAGACCCGAGAGATCGTCCAACGGGCCAAGGAAATGTTGATGCGAGAGCGAGGACTCGACGAGCCGGCGGCCTTCGAGATCATCCAGCAGTCGGCGATGCGTGGGAGAACGCGCATGCGCGATATCGCTCAACGGATCCTGAAGGGTGAGTTCGTTGGCTGAGGCGGCGACCGACCAGCGCCCCCTGGTGTTGTTGGACGGCATGTCGTTGGCGTTTCGCGCGTTTTTTGCTTTGCCGGCCGACATCGCGACCTCCGAAGGACTCGTCACCAACGCCCTGCACGGTTTCGCGGCGATGTTGCTCTCGCTCGTGCGAAGCCAGAATCCCCGAGCTCTGGCCGTCGCCTTCGACCTCTCGGGCGGCACGTTTCGCGACGAAATGGTCGAGGACTACAAGGGCGGACGGGCCGAAACCCCGCCGGAGATCGAGCACCAGTTCGAACTGATACGCAACCTCTGTGAGGTCTTGCACATCCCGGTGCTCGGGGTGCAGAATTTCGAAGCCGACGACGTGTTGGCCACGCTCGCGACCTGGGGACGCAACGAGTCGATCCCCGTGGTCGTGGTCACCGGGGACCGTGACGCGTTCCAATTGGTGGAGGACCCGTACGTGAAGGTCCTCTACAACCGTCGTGGCGTCTCGGACTATTCGCTCTACGACGAGGCCGGGATCTTCGATCGCTGCGGCATCGAGTCGAATCGCTATCCGTTGCTGGCGGCGCTTCGCGGCGATACGTCGGACAACCTGCCCGGTGTTCCGGGAGTGGGGGAGAAGACGGCGGCCAAGCTCTTCGCCCAGTACCGCGACATGGACGACCTGTACGCCCACCTGGGCGATCTGACCCCCAAACTTCGCGAGAATCTCGCGACCTTCGAAGAGCGAGCGCGCAATAACGAGAAGGTGATGCTGCTCATCCGCGACGTACCGCTCGATTTCACCTTGCACGACATCACCCTCGGTGGCTGGGATCGCTCGGAGATCGACGCCTTCTTCGACCGCTTCGAGATGAATCAGATGCGTACGCGTTTTGGTCAAATCATGAAAGAGGGCCTGTTGGGCGAGGCGGGCGAGACCTCCGCACCGTTAAGCGAGGCCACCGCCGCGAAAAAGACCGCGACCGCCGCAACGCTGAAGGTCGCCAAGTCCCTCGACGAAGTAATGGTCTCCACCACGACGCCCGTCGTGGCCTTTCGCCACACTCGAGCCGCGGTCCTCGACGCCGAAAAGGGACTCGTGGCGCTGTGTGATCTCGATGACGCCATTGACGCCTTCGCACGGGTCGCCCCGTGCGGCCACGATCTCAAGTCGCTGTACCGCACGGCGGCGAGCGACGATCGCGTGATGCTCGAACCGGCCGATGACACGGCGATCATGGCGTTCTTGCTCGACGCCAACAGCGGCCGCTACGACCTCGCCGAAGTCGCGCAACGGTTCCTCGGTGAGCCAATCGTCGACACGTCGCCGTCGCTCTTTGATTCGACGACCAGTGACGAGACGTTGATGTACGAGGTGGCGTTGATCGCGCGGCTTCGCGAACACCTCCACGCCGAGATCACGCAGTGGGAACTGAACTTCGTCTACGAACAGATCGAGCTGCCGCTCGTGATGGTGCTCGGTCTGATGGAGGCTCGCGGCATTCGCGTCGACGTCGAACTACTGCGCACCATCGCCAAGGAGTTCACGGAAGAGGCGGCGTCGCTGGATAAGCAGATCCAGAAGGTCGCCGGGCACGAGTTCAAAGTCAACTCACCCCAGCAACTGCAGACGGTCCTCTTCGACGAGATGGGACTCACGGCGGTGAAGAAGATCAAGTCGGGCTACTCCACCGACGCGTCGAGTCTCGAAGCGATCCATGACGAACACAAGATCATCGCGCTCATCCTTCGCTACCGGGAGGTCGAGAAGCTGCGCGGTACCTACGGTGCCCCGCTCATCGACGCGGTCCAGGCCGACGGTCGCATCCACGCGACGTTCCATCAGATGGTGGCGCGCACCGGCCGGCTTTCCTCAGACAGTCCGAACCTGCACAACATTCCGGTGCGCTCCAAGGAAGGACGACGACTGCGTTACGCCTTCGTGCCGAGCGAGGGGTGGGAGCTCGCGGTCTCGGACTACAACCAGATCGAACTGCGAATCCTGGCGCACCTCTCCCAGGACTCCGGTCTGCTGGCGGCCTTCGCCTCGAATGAGGACGTGCACCGTACGATCGCCGCGTCGGTCTTTGGCTGTGCGCCGGGTGACGTGCTCGCCGAGCAGCGTGAACAAGCCAAGGCCGTCTCCTACGGTCTCGCCTACGGCATGGAGGCCTTCGGACTGAGTCGTCGCCTCGGCGTTCCGGTCAGCGTCGCCAAGGAGATCATGGACAAGTACTTCTCCGGCTTCCCGTCGCTGCGCGCCTACATGGATCAGACGATCAAGGACATTCGCGCAAAGGGCTACTCGCGCACCGAATTCGGGCGGATCCGGCCCTTCCCAGATATCGCGACCGCGACCGGCCCCCAGCGCCAGGCCGCCGAGCGCCAGGCCATGAACTCCGGCATCCAGGGACTCGCAGCCGACATCTTCAAGTCGGCACTCGTGCGCTTGGACCGTCAACTGCGCGCCGAGGGCCTGCAGGCGCGGCTCATCCTCCAGGTGCACGACGAAGTCGTCGTCGAGGCGCCGAATGAAGAGAAAGCTCGCGTCGAGGCCGTAATCCTCGACGCGCTGACCAACGCGGCGTCACTCAGTGTTCCCTTAGAGGTCACCCTGCACTGGGGTGAGAACTGGGCTGCGGCCAAGGGCTAATTGACGCCTTGCTAACATGGACACTTGGGTTTGCACCGGAGACCCACTACCTATTCCCTAGCTGACCCCGGTGTGGTCTGTGAAAGTAGTACGCATGTCGGACGGCACCAGCCTCCTCTCCTCCCAGCAGATGGGAACTTTTGACGAAGACGGAAATTATGTTCCTCGCGTCATCACCGAAGACAACATGGTCGGCACCGACCTCGCCACCCTCGTCGGGGACAGCGTCCTCGAGTTCGAAGACGGTGACCTGGTCACCGGCACCGTGGTCAAGATCGACCACGACGAGGTCCTGCTCGACATCGGCTTTAAATCCGAGGGCGTTATCCCAGCGCGCGAGCTCTCCATTCGCAACGACGTCGATCCCTCCGAAATCGTCTCGATCGGCGAACGGATCGAATGCCTGGTCCTGCAAAAAGAGGACAAGGAAGGACGACTAGTCCTCTCCAAGAAGCGCGCTCAGTACGAAAAGGCGTGGAGCAACATCGAAGAACTGAAGAACCGCGACGAAGTCGTGAAGGGCGTCGTCATCGAAGTCGTGAAGGGTGGGCTCATCGTCGACATCGGACTTCGCGGCTTCTTGCCCGCGTCGCTCGTCGAACTACGTCGCGTACGCGAGCTCCAGCCCTACATCGGCAAGACCGTCGAAGCCAAGATCATCGAACTCGACCGCAACCGCAATAACGTCGTGCTCTCGCGCCGCGCCTGGCTCGAAGAGACCCAGAAGGAACAGCGCGGTGACTTCCTGTCGAACCTCAAGCCCGGCGAACGCCGCCACGGCGTCATCTCCTCGGTCGTCAACTTCGGCGCCTTCGTGGACCTCGGCGGCATGGACGGACTCATTCACGTCTCGGAGCTCAGCTGGAAGCACATCGACCACCCGAGTCAGGTCGTCACCGTCGGTGACGAAGTGGACGTGGAAGTTCTCGACGTCGACTTCTCCAAGGAGCGCATCTCACTCTCGCTAAAGGCCACGCAGTCCGACCCGTGGCAGGTCTTCGCCGACAGCCACTCGGTCGACCAGCTGGTCTACGGTCGCGTCACCAAGCTCGTGCCCTTCGGCGCCTTCGTCCAAGTGGGCGAGGGGATCGAGGGACTCGTCCACATCTCAGAGATGGCCGCGCACCACGTCGAATCTCCCGACCAGGTCGTCACCGCCGGTGAAGAGCTGTGGGTCAAGATCATCGAACTGGACACCGCGCGTCGTCGCATCAGCCTCTCGATCAAGCAGGCCGCGGAGGGTGGCGAGGTCTCCGAGGAGTACCGCGAAGCCTTCGGCTCGCACGCCTACGACGACGCCGGCAACTACATCGGCGCCATCGAGTACGGCGAGTTCACGCCGGAGACCGAGGCGCAGGCCGCCTGGGCCGAGTACGCCGTCGAAGTCGCGCCGAAGTCGAGCGAGGGCGAAGAGGCCCCCACGTCAGAGATCGAGATCATCGACACCGTGAACGCGGCCGAGGACACTAAGAAACCAGCCGAGGACACTAAGACACCAGCCGAGGACGCCGAGACACCAGCCGACGATGCCGAGACACCCGCCGACGAATAGCCGCCTAGCCCTCCAGTACGGTGGGCAACGTCGACTTGTGGTGGATCGTCAACGGGTAGTGACACGAGACCATGTGCTTGGGCGCGACCTCTTGGGGTAGCGGCTCCTCGTCGGCGCACTTCTGGGTCGCGTTCGGGCACCGCGTGCGGAATCGACATCCACTCGGTGGGTGCATCGGGCTCGGGGGCTCGCCCTCGAGGACCTGCGCGTGCATCGGTGAGTCGGGGTCGGCTTCGAGCGCCGCGCCGAGCAAGAACTCGGTGTACGGATGGGCCGGTGACTCATAGAGCGTGTCGGCCGGTCCGATCTCACAGATTTTGCCGAGGTACATGACCGCGACGCGGTCGCTGACGTTCTTTACGACCGCCAAGTCGTGGGCGATGAACAACAGGGTGAGACCGTATTCGGCCTTCAAATCCTCGAGCAGGTTCAGGATCTGGGCCTGGACTGAGACGTCGAGGGCCGAGACCATCTCGTCGCAGATGAGCAGTTTGGGGCGCATCGCGAGTGAACGCGCGATCGAGATCCGTTGGCACTGGCCGCCGGAGAACTGACGGGCGTAGCGGTTGCCGTAGACCGAGGGGTCGATGCCGACCTTGCTCAAGAGATCACTGATCAGCGCGTCGCGTTCGACGCCGGTCACGGTCTTCCAGCAGTCCAGTGGTTCGGCGACGATGTCCTTGACGCGCCGGCGAGGGTTGAGCGAACTGATCGGGTCTTGGAAGATCATCTGCATGCGCGTGCGCGCGCTGCGAAGAGCCTTACCCGACTCCTTCGTGATGTCCACGCCCTCGAGTTCGACCGTTCCCTTGGAGGGTTCGACGATGCGCATCAGCGCCTTGCCGGTCGTTGACTTGCCGCATCCGGACTCCCCGACGAGACCGAGGGTCTCGCCCTCCATGATCTCAAAGCTCACGCCGGCCACGGCGCTGACCGCGTGGCCGTGGACGTGAAAGGTGACTTCAAGGTCGCTGACCTTCAGCAGTGGCGTGCGCTGGTCGGTCACGGTAATGTCGCTTCGGAGTTCACGGGCAGGGGGTTCCAACAGGCGAAGGAGTGTCCGGGCTCGATCGACGGCCGCAACTCGGGTCGTACTAAGTGACACTGGTCGGTCGCGTACTTGCAGCGCGGCGCGAAACTGCAGCCGGGCGAGAGGTTCAAGAGGTTCGGCGGGCGCCCGGGGATCGTCACCAAGCGGGTGTGGCTCTTGTTGGAGACCTTGGGCGAGCTTTCGAGCAGGGCTCGCGTGTAGGGCATGCGGTGATGGTGAAAGACGTCGCGCGTGGTACCGGTCTCAACGATCCGACCGGCGTACATCACGGCGATGCGCGACGTCCTCGTTGCCACGACGCCCAAGTCGTGGGTCACGAGGATGACCGACATCTTCAACCGCTCCTTCAACTCATCCAATAGGTTCAAGATCTGCGCCTGGATCGTGACGTCGAGGCCCGTCGTCGGTTCGTCGGCCATCAGCAACTTCGGTGAACAGGCCAAGGCGATGGCGATCACCACGCGCTGGCGCATGCCGCCCGAGAGCTGACCGGGAAACGCGTGGTAGCGCTCAACGGGTGACGGGATACCGACCAACTCCAGCAATTCGATGGCGCGAGCCTTGGCGTCCTTGCGGTTCATGCCGAGGCGAACGCGTAGAGCCTCGTCGATCTGCTTGCCAATGCGCATGACCGGGTTGAGTGACGTCATGGGGTCCTGGAAGACCATGGCCACTTCCGTGCCCCAGATCGTGCGTTTGTCGTTCTCACTCGAGCCGACCACTTCGAAGCCGTCGATGATCGACGAGCCGGTGACTGTCGTATTGACGCGCGGCTGCAGTCCCATGATCGTGCGCGAGAGCACCGTCTTGCCCGAGCCCGATTCGCCGACGATGCCGAGAGTCTCGTTGCGCGCGAGATCCAAAGAGACATGGTTCACGGCCGTGAGGTCGCCCCCGGCCGTGGTGAAGGTCGTCGTGAGATCCGTGACGACTAACAGTTTGTTGTCGCTCACAGCTTGCCCTCCGTCACGTCGAAGTGCGCGCGGATGCGATCACCAATGAAGTTCAGAGCGATGAGAAAGAGACACAGCGCCAAGGACGGGAAGAGCGCGAGCCATATGTTCTGGCTCAAGACGGTGCGCGCCTCGTTGATCATATTGCCCCAACTCGGCGTCGGGGGATTGACTGAGAGGCCCAAGAACGCCAACGCGCCTTCAAGGATGATGACTGTCGCTACGCCGATCAAGAAGAACGAAAGCGCGATGGGGGCAATGTTCGGTAAGAGCTCTTTCATCAGAATTCGCCGGTCGGTGGCGCCCTGCACCTTGGCGGCGATGACGTAATCCTTGGTCGCCACGCTCAGTGTCGCGGTTCGAATGACGCGGTACACCAACGGTACGGACGCGATGCCGATCACCACGATGATCTTGAACAACGAGCGCGGCGTCCAGAAGGAGAGTACGGCGATCGTCGCGATGATTGCCGGGAAGGCCAAAAGGAGATACATGATGGTGGTGAGAATCGTGTCGAATCGTCCACGACGGTACGCGGCCAGCATCCCTAGCGGAGCTCCAATGCCGTAGCCGATCACGATCGCCCCAAGCCCGACCGTGATGGAGACCCGGGAGCCATACACGACGCGCGCGAAGATGTCGCGACCCAGATCGTCGGTGCCGAAGAGGTGGTGGAGTCCGGGCCCAGCGTTGAGGGCGTTGAAGTTTTCGTTGAGGGGGTTCTGCAGGGGCAAGACATTGGCGAAGATGGCACCGAAGATGTTGAGGCCGATCCAAAAGACGCAGATCCAGAAGAACAGCCCCAAGGGCTCGCCCGGCTCCTCTTTTACGCCTAGGCCCGAAAGGACCTGTTCTTCGAGGCTGCGGTTACTCACGGCTGATCCTCGGATCGACAATATTAATAATGAAGTCGAAGAAGAAGTTGATGGCCACGACCAAGACTGACACGGTGAGGACGATTCCCTGCACCACGAGGAAGTCACTCTGGTTGATGGCCAAGATCAGCGTGTAGCCAAGGCCCGGTATCTGCAATAAGTACTGCACTATGAATCCGGCCGCCAATAATCCACCGATATTTACGCTGGCCGCCCCGAGCAGCGCCACCGAGGAGGGGCGAAAGGCGTGGCGCCACATGATGCGTCGCTGACTCAGTCCCTTGGAGCGCGCCATAGTGATGAACTCTTCTTGCAAGGTCGCAATCAAGTCACTGCGCAACACGCGGTAATAGACGACGAAACTGCCCGTGGCGAGTGTGAAGGCCGGTAACGAGAGGCTCTCTAAGTTCGTGATCCAGTCAGTCCCGAAGGATACGTAGGCCGATGGTCCGGTCGCCGCGACTCCCAACTTGATCGAGATGATGAGCACCAGTACGACGATCAAGATATAGGGAGGAATCGAAAGCAGGGTGAAGCTCGTGGCGCCAAGAACGCGATCGACGATGCCGTCGGGCTTACGCGCCGAACGCATCGCGGTCGGGATCGCGGCGGCGAAGGCCATGATCTGGCTGATGATGATGATTTCGGCGTCGATCGGCAGCGCCGAGCGGATGACCGAGGAGACGGTCGTCTGGGAGATGAAGGAGATCCCCAGATTGCCGTGGAGGATGTTGCCGAGCCAGACGAAGTACTGCAGGTAAATAGGTTTACTGAGTCCGAGCTGTTTGTAAAGGACGGCCTTGGCCTCCGGCGTGGCGCCGAAGCCCAAGATGACGGTGGCCGGATTACCCGGCAGTAAGTGGATCAGGTAGAAACTTCCGACCGAAATGACGAAGATAATGCCGACCAGCAGCATCAGTCGTTTCGTCAAATATCTGAGCACTTTCCCCCCCGGTGAGACTGATATGACATTACTCATCCCCACCAGCGGCCCAGGACCACCCCGCCGCCCCGAGTTGGCGTGTGACAGCCTCTGACTACCGTGGAATGATGAAAAGAATTGTCATCGCCGGTGGCATTGGCGCCGGGAAGTCGGCGGTCGGAGATCGCCTTCAATCCGAGGGATTTACCGTCGTTGACGCCGACGACGTAGCCCATGATGTCACCTCGCCCGGCAGCGCGACGCTCTCGGCGCTGGTCGACGCGTTCGGCAGTGCCGTGATGGATGCGGAGGGCTCGCTCGACCGTGCGTTCGTCGCCGAAGTCGTGTTCCATGATGCGTCGGCGCTTCGCCGACTGAACGCCATCACCCACGGGCCGATCGGCGTAGAGATCATTCGACGGCTCGACGCGGCCGATGGCGAGGCGGTCTTTGCCGCGATTCCCCTCTTTCGACCGGAGCACCGTGCCGCCTTCTCGCTCGACGCCGTGTGGTCCGTGCAAGTGTCACCAGAGACCGCACTTCGACGACTCATCGACGGACGGGGTTTCAGCGAAGCCGACGCCCGGGCCCGGTTGGCGAATCAAATGAGCAACGACGAGCGAGCGGCGTCGGTCGATCGGGTGCTGTGGAACGAAGGAACACTCGACGAGCTCTACGCCGAATTGGATTCGGCCCTTGATGAGTCGGGGCTGTCACGTGGATAAGTTTCTCGTAGAATCGCCGTTCCAACCGGCCGGTGATCAACCCAAGGCGATCGCGCAACTGGCTCAGGGCGTCGAGGACGGCCTTCGCTACCAAACCCTGGAGGGCATCACCGGCAGCGGCAAGACCGCGACGATTGCCTGGCTCATCGAGCACGTGCAGCGACCGACGTTGATCCTGGAGCCGAACAAATCGCTGGCCGCGCAGTTGGCGTCGGAGTTGAAAGAGATGCTGCCGCAGAATCGCGTGGAGTTCTTCGTTTCCTACTACGACTACTACCAACCGGAGGCCTACGTCCCCCGAACTGACACGTTCATTGAGAAGGACAGTTCGGTGAATGAGGAGATCGATCGGCTGCGACACGCCGCGACATCGTCGCTGCTCACGCACCGTGACACGATCGTCGTGGCCTCGGTGTCGTGCATCTACGGTCTCGGGTCGCCGCTCGAGTACCGCGAGCGGATGTTGCAACTCGAAGTCGGCGACACGTTCGACCAACGCGCGTTACTGCGTCGACTGGTGGAGATGCAGTACAACCGCAACGAACTGGTGCTCGATCGCGGCACGTTCCGGATGAAGGGTGACACGCTCGAGATCCAACCGGCCTACAGCAACGAGGCGATTCGTGTCTCCTTCTTCGAGAACGTCATCGAAGAGGTGTCGTTCTTCAATCCGATGACCCAGGAGAGCCGCGGCAAGGTGAAGGAGTTCACGCTGTTCGCGGCGTCGCACTACGCCACGAGCGCCGCGACCCTGCAGCGCGCCTGTCGGGGCATTGAGGACGAACTACAGACGCAACTCGCGAAGTTCCAGTCCGAGGGAAAGTTGCTCGAGGCCCAGCGGCTTCGTTCGCGCACCGAGCACGACTTAGAGATGCTCGAGCAGACGGGTTTCTGTGCGGGCATCGAGAACTACAGCGCCCACCTCGACGGCCGAAAGCCGGGGGAGCGGCCCTATACGTTGCTCGACTACTTCCCCGAGGACTACCTCGTCGTGATCGACGAGTCGCACGTCGCCGTGCCGCAGGTTCGCGGTCAGTACGCCGGGGACCGTTCGCGCAAGGAGACGCTCGTCGAACACGGGTTCCGGCTGCCGTGCGCGCTGGACAATCGACCGCTCAACTTCGACGAGTTCATGGAGTTGGTTCCCCAGATGGTCTTCGTCTCGGCGACGCCGGGACCGTTCGAGATGGAGCACAGCGATCAAATTGTCGAACAGGTGATCCGCCCGACCGGACTGCTCGACCCCGTCGTGACGGTCGTACCCACGAAGAACCAGATCGACGACCTGCGCACGCGCCTCGACGTGGTCATCGCGCGCAACGAGCGCGTCTTGATCACCACGTTGACCAAGCGCATGGCCGAAGACCTGACCAACTTCCTCACCAAGGGCGGCTACCGCGTGCAGTACTTGCACAGTGACATCGATACGATCCAGCGCATCGAGATCCTTCGCTCGTTGCGACTGGGCGAGTTCGACATCCTCGTCGGGATCAACCTCTTGCGCGAGGGGCTCGACCTGCCCGAGGTCTCTCTGGTCGCCATCCTGGACGCTGATAAAGAGGGCTTCTTGCGATCGCGCAGTGCCCTGATCCAGACGATCGGGCGCGCCGCTCGTAACTCCAACGGCCAGGCCATCCTCTACGCCGACCGGATGACCGACTCGATGCGCGCCGCGATTTCGCTCACTGAACGGCGCAGGCTGCTCCAGATCGAGTACAACCACGAGCACGGCATCGAGCCGACGACGGTGATGAAGAACGTGGCCGATATCCTCGGTCGTCTGCGCTCTGAGACGATGCCCGAGCCGGCCAACAAGGTCCACGGCGTCTCGTCCCTGGAGGACATGCTCCCCGACGACCTCTCCTTGGAGATCGCCCGGGTGGAAAAGGCGATGTTGCTCGCGGCCGGAGAGTTGCGCTTCGAGGAGGCGGCGGCACTTCGTGACATACTCCACTCCCTACAGCGACAGGGCATGATGTCGTCACTCGACGAACTGGTCCTCGATGGTTGACCGGTAGATTCCCTTTATGTCGTCGACCATTCGGGTGCAGGGCGCTCGCGTCCATAACCTCAAGAACCTCTCGGTCGAGATTCCGCGCGACCAGTTGGTCGTCTTCACCGGACTTTCGGGATCGGGCAAGTCCTCACTGGCTTTTGACACGATTTACGCCGAGGGTCAGCGCCGTTACGTGGAGAGCCTCTCGGCCTACGCCCGTCAGTTCCTCGGCCAGATGGACAAGCCCGACGTGGACTTCATCGAGGGCCTGTCACCGGCCATCTCGATCGACCAGAAGACGGCGTCGCGCAACCCGCGCTCGACGGTCGGCACCATCACCGAGATACACGACTACTTGCGACTGCTGTTCGCGCGAATCGGTATCCAGCACTGTCCGAACTGCGGCAAGGTCGTCACGCGCCAGACGCCCCAACAAATCGTCGACCTGGTGCTCGCGCGACCGAACGACGAGCGGTTCTTGGTGTTGGCGACGGTCGTCGAAGGACGAAAGGGTGAGTACAGCACGCTGTTGAGTGAGCTCGCGGCCCAGGGTTATTCGCGTGCTCGCGTCGACGGCGTCGTGATCGAACTGGCCGAACGTGAGTCCCTCACCCTCGCGCGCTACGAGAAGCACACGATCGACGTGGTGCTCGACCGATTGAGCGTGAAGAGTTCAAATCGCCAGCGGCTCACCGAGTCGGTGGAGGCCGCGCTGAAACTGACGAGGGGACTGGTCTCGTTCCTCTTCGTCGACGGCGACGAGCTGGTGCAGTTCTCCGAAAAGATGGCGTGCAACGACTGCGGACTGAGTTTCAGCGAACTGGCGCCCAGGGACTTCTCCTTCAACTCGCCTTACGGGGCGTGTCCGGTGTGCACGGGACTCGGGACCCGCTTCGAGGTCGATCCCGACCTGGTCGTGCCCGACGCCACGCTCTCGCTCAGCGAGGGCGCCCTCGCACCGTGGGCCGGGGTGCGCTTCAAGTACTTCACCCGGTTGATCGACGGGATCGCCGCGTTGGGGGAGTTCGACGTCGACACGCCGTGGAAGAAACTGCGAGCGAAGGACAAGAAGCTCATCCTCTACGGTGTCGAGAAACGCTCGGTACCGGTCAAGTACCGCAACCGTTACGGCAAGGTTCGCACCTACGACACCACCTACGCGGGCATCGTGGACTGGCTCGAACGCAAGCGCACCGAGGCCGACGGCGACTGGTCGCGCGAACAGGCCGAGCTGTACATGCGCGAGGTCGAATGTCGCACGTGCCACGGACAACGTCTGAAGCCCGAGATCCTCGCGGTGAAGGTGCACGGACACAACATCGCCCAGGTGAACTCGATGACGATCGACGAGGCGATCGACCTCTTCGCCCAGCTCAAGCTCACGAAGCGCGAGGAGACGATCGCGCGCCGTGTCGTCAAGGAGATAGTCGAGCGGCTCACGTTCTTGATGGACGTGGGACTGGATTATCTGACGCTCTCACGAGCGTCGGCGACGCTGTCGGGCGGCGAGGCCCAGCGGATCCGCCTCGCCAGTCAGATCGGCAGCTACCTCGTCGGCGTGCTCTACGTCTTGGACGAGCCGTCGATCGGGCTGCACCAGCGCGACAACCGACGGCTGATCTCGACGCTCGAGCGACTGCGCGACCTCGGCAACTCGGTCATCGTCGTCGAACACGACGAGGAGACCATCCGCCTGGCTGACTTCATTGTCGACATCGGTCCGGGGGCCGGTGAGTTCGGCGGTCGGGTCGTGCACGCCGGCACCTACAAGGAACTCCTCGACAACACCGAGTCATTGACCGGACAGTATCTCTCCGGTGAGAAGTCGATACCCATTCCCGCCACGCGGCGCAAGGGCGACGGCAAGAAACTGACGATCAAGGGTGCGCGCGCGAACAACCTGCAGAACCTGACGGTGGACCTGCCGCTCGGTGACTTCGTGGCCATCACCGGCGTCTCGGGATCGGGCAAGTCCACGCTCATCAACGGCATCTTGCTGGCGTCACTCGAGCACCAGATCAATCGCGCCAAGACGACCTCGATGGAGCACGACACGATTACCGGCGTCGCCAACATCGACAAGGTCGTCGCGGTCGACCAACAGCCGATCGGGCGCACCCCGCGCTCGAACCCGGCGACGTACACCGGGGTCTTTGACAAGATCCGCAAGCTCTTCGCCGACACCCAAGAGGCCAAGGTTCGCGGTTACCAGCAGGGACGCTTCTCCTTCAACGTGAAGGGCGGGCGCTGTGAGACCTGCGCCGGCGACGGCACCATCAAGATCGAGATGCATTTCCTGCCCGACGTCTACGTGAACTGCGAAGTCTGCAACGGCGCGCGCTACAACCGTGAGACCTTGGAGATCAGCTATCGCGGTAAGTCGATCGCCGACGTGTTGAACATGCCGGTGGCCGAGGCGCTGAGCTTCTTCGAGCGCCAACCCTCTATCCTTCGCCACATCCAGAGCTTGTCGGACGTGGGCCTCGGCTACGTGCGACTCGGCCAGCCCGCGCCGACGCTGTCCGGTGGCGAGGCTCAGCGCGTCAAGTTGGCGACGGAACTGGCCCGGCGTCCGACCGGTCACACGCTCTACGTGTTGGATGAACCAACGACGGGACTACATTTCGAAGACGTGAAGCGCCTGTTGGAGGTCCTGCATCGTCTGGTCGACCAGGGCAACACCGTGCTCGTGATCGAACACAACCTCGACGTCGTGAAGACCGCCGACTGGGTCATTGACCTCGGTCCCGAGGGCGGACGTCGGGGCGGGAAGATCGTCGGCGAGGGCACGCCCGAAGAGATTGCGATGCTGCCGAGCGCGACCGGGATGGTCTTGAAGGAGTCGCTGGCAGCGCACGGGCGTCGCTAGTGATCGCGCGGCCCTCGGGCATCCCACGTCAGAGCGGCTGCTACCTCTTTCGAAACGCTCACGGCCAGGTGATCTACGTGGGCAAGGCGCTGTCCCTGGCGTCGCGTCTGGGGAGCTACTTCCAGCGTCCCGAGGCTCTCACGCACAAGACCCAGGCGTTGATGGCCGAAGCGACGTCGGTCGAGTGGATTCTCACGCCGACCGAACTCGATGCGTTGGTCCTCGAGAATGAACTGATCAAGGACAATCAGCCGCGCTACAACATGCGCCTGAAGGACGACAAGAGTTTTCCCTACGTCGCTCTGGACACCCGCACCGATTTCGCGGCACCGTACTTGACGCGCGGCAAGCACCAGAAGGGAGTTCGCTACTTCGGTCCGTTCGTCGACGTGCGCGCCCTGCGAACGACAATGGACGAGCTGATCCAGGCTTTCCCGCTGCGTTCGTGCACCAAGCACAAGTACAACTACCACCAGCGCATCGCTCGTCCCTGTCTGCTCTTTGACATCGGCAAGTGTTCGGGGCCGTGCGTGGGCGCGATCGACCCCGAGGGCTACGCGCAACTCGTGGCGTCGTGGGCGAGGTTCTTCGACGGCGACGTGCGCCAACTGCGCGGCCTGTTACAGCGCCAGATGCACGAGGCCTCGGAAAACAAGCACTACGAAGCGGCCGCGAAGGCCCGTGACGGACTCGAGGCCCTCGAACGCGCGGCCAGCGTGCAAAACGTCGTACTGGACGACCACTCCAATCTCGACGTCCTCAGCGTCGCCAGTGACGGCGGTCGCGCGGCGGTCGTGCGCTTTCGCGTGCGCTTCGGTCGGATCATCGGACGCACGGTGCACTTGATCGACCGTTCGATGGACGAGGACGACGCCGAGATCCTCGAGAGCGTCTTGACCGACATGTACGACGTCGCCGATTCGGTGCCGCCGGTCGTGCTCGTGCCCAGTGAAGAGGCGGCCACGCCCCTGATGCGCGAGTACTTGGTGGAACTGCGCGGTCGCCCGGTCGAGGTCAGCGCACCGCAACGCGGCAAGCGCCGACGCGCCGTTGAACTCGCGTGCACTGACGCCCTCAGCGTCATCAACCGTGATTCGCTACGTCGCCAGAGCGACCACAACGTGCGCGCCCGGGCCCTCCAAGAACTCGGCGCCGCGCTCTCGCTCGAGGAACCGCCCTATCGCATCGAGTGTTTCGACATGAGCCACCTCCAGGGCACCAACTACGTCGGATCGATGGTCGTGTTCGAAGACGGCCTGGCCAAGAAGAGCGACTATCGCCACTTCAACGTGAAAGAGGTCCTCGGCAACGACGACGTCGGCGCCATGGAAGAGGTCGTGCGAAGGCGACTCAGCTACTGGAACGACGAGCAAGGTGTCACGAAGTTCCGACGCGCCGACCTCATCATCATCGACGGCGGACTTCCGCAACTGCACGCCGCTCAAAAGGCCGCCGCCACGCTGGGACTACAAGACGAAGTTGAGTTCACCGCTCTCGCGAAGCGTGAAGAGTTGCTGTACCGACCGGGATCGAGTCTGCCGATCGCGCTGGAGCGTGGTTCGGAGTCGCTGTACCTCGTCCAACGCGTGCGCGACGAGGCCCACCGATTCGCCGTCACCTTCCACCGCTCCAAGCGCGGCAAGTCCATGGTCGCCTCCTCACTCTCGGGGATCGAAGGTCTCGGCCCGGCGCGGCGCGAACGTCTGCTCGGCGCCTTCGGATCGCTCGACTCGCTGCGACAGGCAACGCTCGATGAGTTCGAGGCGCTCGCGTGGCTGCCCGGTGACGTGGCGCGAAGGCTCTACGATCATCTGCAGGCGCCAGCCCAACCCAAACCGACCAAGGGGAGCGACGATGAGTGAGGTCCTGTTGGTCACCGGAATGTCGGGGGCGGGGCGTTCGACGGTCTCGGCCGCGTTAGAGGACATCGGTTGGTTCGTCATTGACAACATGCCGATCGAGCTGATCGCGCGCGTCGGCGAACTGGCGATCAGCGGATCGCGCGAGTACGCCGGGGTGGCCTTCATCGTCGGGCGCTCCGGCGGCGTGCAGCCCGATGACTGGCTCGGGGTCGAGCGGGAACTGCGCCAGCTCCACGAGAACGCCAAGATCCTCTTCCTCGACGCGCCGGACGACGTACTTATTCACCGCTTCGAGGGAAATCGCCGCCGTCACCCCTTCGAGGCCGCCACTTTGGCCGAATCGATCGTCGGCGAGCGCGCCCTGCTGCAGTCCATTCGCGACGGTGCCGACCTGGTGATCGATACCGGTTCGATCAACGCGAATCAACTGCGGTCGCGAATCGTCGAGACGTTCACGGAGATGGCCGGCTTCGGCTCGCTGCGCGTGTCACTCGTCTCCTTCGGCTACTCCAACGGGCTGCCGCGCGACGTCGACCTCGTCTTTGACTGTCGCTTCTTGCCCAATCCCTACTGGGTCGAGGAACTGCGCCCGCTCTCGGGACTCGATCAGCCGGTGGCGACCTACGTGCTCAGCCACGAGGCGGCCCAGCACTTCCTCACCGACGTCGTGACGATGCTCGACTGGCAGATTCCGGAGTTCCAAAAGGAAGGAAAGTCCTACCTCTCGGTGGCGATCGGCTGTACCGGGGGACGACACCGTTCGGTCGCGATTGCCGAGGAGTTGCGTGAGCGACTCCACATCGAACACGCCGTGTTTCACCGCGATATTGCTCGATAAGCGTCGTCGCAGTCGCGGGGCCACCCCTCGGCCGTGTCGCGGCGCCCTTCGAGGGCCACGGGGACGCGCGGGTCCGTCACGGTGTCGTGGCGAACGTCGGGCGCGAATCGTCGTTCAGAGTTCGCGTTCCAGCAGTGTTCACTCCTCGTTCACATTGCCGGACTCTCCAAGAGAAAAGGCATGGTCCCCGATGTGCAAAAATTGACTGAATCGGTAATCGCCGAAGTGCGAGAACGACGCCGACGACCAGAGGAGCAGTAGTGGCAATACGCGTGGCAATCAATGGGTTTGGACGTATCGGTCGAGGGTTCCTTCGCGCGTCGTTGTCGAACCCCGACATCGACGTCGTCGTCGTGAACGACCTGACTTCGCCCGAAGTCAACGCGCACTTACTGCGTTACGACTCGACGCAGGGCAGTCTGGACGTCCCGGTCGCGATCACCAACGACGGCATGACCGTCGGATCCAAGGTGATTAAGGTCCTCGCCGAGCGCAACCCGGCTGAATTGCCGTGGGGCGAACTGAACGTCGACGTCGTGATCGAGTCGACGGGCCGTTTCACGACTCGCGAGAGCGCCGCCCAACACCTCAGTGCCGGTGCGCGCAAGGTCATCATCTCGGCGCCGGCGACCGACGTCGACGCCACGTTCGTGATCGGCGTGAATGATGACACGTACGACCCCGCCACCCACGACGTCGTCTCCAACGCCTCCTGCACGACGAACTGCTTTGTGCCGATGGTCAAGGTGCTCGATGACGCCTTCGGCGTGACGACCGGTCTCATGACCACGATCCACGCCTACACCAACGACCAGAACCTGCTCGACCTCGAGCACAAGGACCTTCGTCGCGCCCGCGCGGCCGCGATCAACATCGTGCCCACCGCGACGGGCGCCGCGCGCGCCACGAGCCTGGTCCTCGCGTCCATGAAGGGCCGCCTCGACGGCACGTCACTGCGCGTCCCGGTGCCAGTGGGCAGTATCACCGACTTCACGGCGATCGTCTCGTCGACCACCGTCGACGCGGTGAACGCGGCCTTTCGCGCCGCCGCCGAGGGTCCGCTGAAGGGCGTGCTCGTCTACACCGACGACTACATCGTCTCGTCAGACATCGTCGGCACACCGGCCTCGTGCACCTTTGACTCGCTGATGACCATCGTGCAGCCGATTGACGACACACAGAGCCTGGTCAAGATCTTCGGTTGGTACGACAACGAGTGGGGCTACTCGAACCGCCTGGTGGACCTCGCGGTCCACATCGGGAAGTAGCGGTGAGCGCAGCGCTCCCGTCCTACGACCGATGGGGGAGCCTCAAGGGCAAACGAATCCTGGTTCGCGTCGACTTCAACACGCCGGTCGCCGAGGTTGACGGTCGTCTCGAGGTCACCGACGACTTTCGCATCCGCTCCACCCTGCCGCTCTTCGAGGAACTCTTGTCGCGCGGCGCGGTGGTCGTCGCCTGCACACACTTCGGTCGCCCGCGGGGCCGGGTCGTCGAGGAATACAGCGTCGAGCCGGTGCGGCGCCGACTGAACGAACTCTGTCGCGACGTCGAGTTATTGGAGAACCTGCGTTTCAACCCGGGCGAGGAGAGCAACGACCCCGAATTCGGTGCGTCGTTGGTCGCCGGCTTCGACTACTACATCAACGAGGCATTCGGCGCCTCGCACCGCGCACACGCGTCGATCATGATTCCCCCGACGTTGCTGCCCAGCGCCGCGGGACTGAACCTGGCGCGCGAGTCCTCGACGATCCTCGCTCTCTTGGAGAGCCCCGCGCGCCCCTTCGTCGCCATCATCGGCGGGGCCAAGGTCGCGGACAAGTTAGCGATCACGAGGGTGCTGTGCGAGAAGGCCGATACCGTTATCGTCGGCGGCGGCATGGCCTACACCTTCCAGGCGGCGCTCGGACACACCGTCGGTTCGTCGCTCTTCGACGCGTCGTACGTCGAACAGTGCGCCCAATTGCTCGCCGTCGGCAACGTCGTGCTACCGACCGACGTGCTGGGCCTCACGTCCTCGTCACCGTTCGGCACGAACGGCGGCGCGGAGAGCGCGTCACTCTTCGGCGCGGACGTGCCGGACGGGTTCATGGGTCTCGATATCGGTCCGGCGACGCGCGAGCAGTTCGCCAACGTGATCTCGGACGCCGCGACGATCCTGTGGAACGGTCCGATGGGCGTCTTTGAAGACGAGCGCTTCGCCGGCGGCACCGAAGCCGTGGCGCGCGCGGTCGCCACGTCCGAGGCCGTCTCGGTCGTTGGTGGCGGCGACTCCGTCGCGGCCCTGCGGGCCTACGGACTCGAGGGCGACGTCAGTTTCGTCTCGACCGGGGGAGGGGCGTCGCTCGAACTGGTCGAACTCGGTGACCTGCCTGGTCTGCGCGCCCTTCGCGAAAGTCCGTTCAACTGATGACGGCCAAGCCCCTCGTCATCGGCAACTGGAAGATGAACCTCGATTTCGTCGAGGCCGTGCACCTCGGTCAACAGATCGGCGTGCTGTTGAAGAACCGGCCGTCCGAGCACACCGAGATCGTCGTGGCGCCGCCCTTCGTGGACCTGCGCAGCGTGGCCTCGATCGTGGATTCCGAGCGGATCCCGATCGCCGTCGCAGCCCAACACGTGAATCCTCACGAAAACGGCGCCCACACCGGCGAGGTCAGTCTGTCGATGCTCAAGCGACTCGGCGTCACGTGGGTCCTCGTGGGACACTCCGAGCGACGCGCGATGTACGCCATGGATGACGCGATCGTCGCGCTGACCCTGCGCGTCGTCGTGCGCGCCGGACTGAAGGTGGTCCTGTGCGTCGGAGAGGCGCTCGACGTTCGAGAAGACGGCGACCAAGACGAGTGGATACGCCGCCAATTGCGCAGCGCTCTCGACGGATTGGACGAACGATTCGCCGAGCAGGTCACGATTGCCTACGAGCCAATATGGGCGATCGGCACGGGTCTCACGGCGGACGTCGAACAAGTCCACGCAATGATGAGCCACATCCGCTCGGTGCTCGCCCCCGCATTCACTGAGACGCGCGTCCTCTACGGAGGCTCGGTCAATGCGGAGAATGCCGCGTCGCTGGTGGCGGAAGGTCGCGCCGACGGGTTCCTCGTCGGGGGAGCGAGCCTCAAGGCGGAGTCGTTCCTCGCCATTATTCAGACCTGTGACGACTGCTACGCTTTAAAGCGCTAATCGGAGGAAACGTTGTTCACCTGGACATTCATCACAATTGAGGCTTTGGCGTCGGTCGGGCTCGTCTTCTTGGTCCTCTTGCACTCCGGACGCGGGGGCGGCATCTCGGACCTGTTGGGTGGCTCGATGGGTTCCGCGGCCTCCGGTTCGACCGTGGTCGAGCGCAATCTTGACCGCATCACGATTGCCGTCGCGTTGATTTTCACCTTCGCCACGCTGACGCTCGACCTGCGTTTGCAGTAACGGAATGGTCCGGCGAGGATCAATCGGGTGGGGAGCGATCCTCGCCCTGATCGTTGCCGCGGTGTTCATTCCCATCGGTCGCTCCGGCGCCACGCCGGCCAAGGCGAACTCGCTGAACGCGAGGACGATCAACATATCGCTCCCGGGACCGTTCAACGGGTGCACCTTCCTCGACGCCGGGGCCACGTCGACGACCGAGGCGATCAATGACCTCATCGTCCCGTCGGCCTTCCTCACGACCAGCGCCGGCAACCTCTACGGCGAGAACGGTCCGATCGCGTCGGCCGAATTGACCTCGCTGACGCCCGAAACCGTGAAGTACACCATCGCGACGAATGAGAAGTGGAGCAACGGCACCTCCTTCAACGGCAACGACCTCTTGGGCTGGTGGCTACGAGCGCGCTCGCTCTCGAGCGTCTTGAGCGACGGCTACCGCGACATCAAGACGCTCTCGGTCGCCAAAGACGGCGGCGTCGTGACCGCCGTCTTCACCACGCCCTACGCCGACTGGAACCTCTTGTTCCGCGACGTCGAGGCGCTCGGCACCCAGGGCAGCTGTGCGCTCTCGTCACTGCTCGCACGACCGACGCTCGGTCCGTACTCGGTCACCAGTGCGACGTCGAGTCGCATTGTGCTGACCATGAACAAACACTGGCCCATCGCCGCCGATCGCTTCGGTCGCATCGTGATCACCGACGCCGGGGCCATGCCCACGTCGGTCAGCGCGCCCTTCGTCAACTTCTCCCTCGTGGTCAATCGCGCGCTGGTCCAGGCGATCAGTGCGCGTCCCAACGTGATGAGTCACATCGGGACCTCGAGTGACATCGAAGAGATCTCCTTCGCGTCAACTCGACCGCTGATAAAGCGAATCGCCGTACGCGAGGCCCTGAGTTGGTCGATCAACCGACAGTCGCTCATCGATCAACTCTGGGGCGCGGTGACGTTCTCGCCGTCGGTCGCGGTCTCGGCGTTGTACTCCCAAGGTCAATCGAACTACCCCGGTCCGCCCGGGACCTCGCCGTCGGATCAGACCACCACGACGACGCTGGCGCCGAGTACGGCGCACAACGGTCTGGGCGACTGCCTGCAGTGTGCACTGGACGTGTTGTCCCACAGTGGATTCATTCGCACGACTGGCGGATGGAGAACGGCGTCGGGCACGCCGCTGGAGTTGCGAATGGCGGTCGGACCTAGTGACCTCGATCAGACGGTTGCCACCGCCGTCGTGGCCCTATGGGCGTCAATCGGTATCAGGGTCATCGTCGATGAAATGCGTAGCGACGTGGCGGCCGCGGTCGCGACGGCGACCAACACCGACGACGTGGCGCTCTTCACCCGACCGACGATCACCGCGGTCTCGAACGCGGCGAGGTCGTGGAGCGGTCGGGGCTACGCCGACGCCTATCCCAGCGGTTGGCGCGCCGTAGCCGTGACAGCGTTGTTCAACCAAGCGATCGCCAACTTCAATCCGGTGACCGCCGCTTCCACGTGGCTCAAGATGGACCAGAAGATTCAGAGTTCGTATTGGGTGCGACCGCTCTTCACGTCGCCTTCTCTCTTAGCGTGGACTAATACACTGGCCGGCGTCACCACGAGTTTCTCGGTTCCTGGTCTGCTCGACGAAGTACCGAATTGGACAGTTGCGCCACCCACAACGTTGGGCTGAGTGGGAGAAGTCATAGGTGGGTAGCGGCTAAAGTAGAACTTCGCGTCGGAGTGGCGGAATAGGCAGACGCGCCAGCTTGAGGGGCTGGTGCCCTCAGGGGCGTGCGGGTTCAAGTCCCGCCTCCGACACCATGTGATGTTGCAGAATTTCTGGGACAAATGAACCCTCAGATGATATCTCGCGACTTGGCTTGGTAGTCAACCGACGGATCCAACTCAAAATGGCGAAGCAGAACACTGTCTTCATCGATGACGCGCACGTCGAGGTCGGCCATCAAGATGATGACGCGTTTGCCGCGGTTCGGTCGTCCGACCCCGATGTGATGGAGCTTGCGGCGATAGCGAAGCGTCACCGCGCCCCATCGATCGACGT